>Ga0247813_10000386_pt1 | contig 43644 bp, 36 predicted proteins | sample UWRJL169409C1_FD_180719 | JGI IMG/M metagenome (GOLD analysis project Ga0247813, IMG submission 180719) | Plant litter microbial communities from Arlington Agricultural Research Station in Wisconsin, United States - UWRJ-L169-409C-1 | ecosystem: Environmental > Terrestrial > Plant litter >... | reverse complement strand
CGGTAACGGCCCGCGTTAGCCGCTGGGTCGGCGGATCTTTGATCTTGGCGATCAGCATGACCCGGTCCCTGTCGCACGAATTCGATGCCGACTGCATCACCGTCAATGCGATCGCACCGCGTCTCTCACGCGTCGAGGTGACCGAATACCTAGCGGAAGACCGGAGGCGCCTGATATCACATTTACGTCAGCGCAATAAGTGCCGTAGCACGGTTCGATAATTAATAAGATGAAGTCACGTGTTGTTTGATAATCAAATACCGAACCATAATCGATATAGTTGACTCTTCAGTAAGTATTGCCGAATCGAACACTGGAGAATAGCGTTGCGCCACGCGATGGCGATCATGATCGATATGCGATTGCGTAGGTCATGAGAGGAGCTGAAAATGGATAGCAAGAAAGCGCTGCGGGTCACTACCGATGTTATCGAGGATCTGGCAAAAGGGCTGGCGGCGGAAGCAAAAATCGGGATCGATGAAGCTCATCGCGTCCTGAAGGTCTTGCACGTCGAAAAGCTGGATGAGAATATACAGGCCTATCATTCGGTCATGAGCAATCCGTCGATGGTGAACGCGCTCGGCATATCGCACGCCCATGCCAGGGAAAATCTGAAGGTGGCCGACGTCGGCATGGTGACGGTCGCCAATCTGCGCATGGCGATCAAGCCGATTTCGGCTGCCAGCATCGCGGTCTGATCGCGACGCGGCGACGCCTGGGCCTGCTGGAAACCCTGGAGATGCGATACTCGGCGAACCGCCGATGACGCCCCCTTCGGGTTTCCGGCAGGCATTCGGCCAGTTGCTGACCGCGCTCGACGAACAATCCCGGCTCGTCCAGCGTGACGACCTGGCATGGGACGCGTTCCTGTGCATGGTCGCCGAGCAGGTGCCGTTCTACGCGCGTCATTTCGGTGCGCACCGACCGACTGCGGTGGGCGACTTTCCCGTGGTCAGCCGCGCCATGCTGGCGGCGGATCCGAAGGATTTCACGAACGTCCAGTTCGCGACCGATACGTTGGTGACGGCGACGACCAGCGGCACCTCGGGTCGCGCGCTGGCAATCGCCCGCGATCCGACCAGCGCCTATGCGATGCACTACGCTATTTTCGGCCGCATCTGGGCTGCACTCGACCTGCCGCCCGTGGCTGGCATGGCCGGGCGGTGCGCGGTCGCGGTCGTGAACGACAATCCGACGCGCCCGACCCTGCGGATGATCAACCCCGCGCTGGGTTTGGCTAGCATCGATCAGTTCATCCTCGGGCACGGCGCCGTTGCGGACCGCGCAGTGATGGCGTCGCTTGCGACGTTACGGCCGATACTGCTCTGTGGGCGGCCCCGCGCGCTGCTGCACCTGCTGGAGGCGGGCGGCACGACGTGCCTGCGGCTCGGCGTCGCCCGGTTATTCTGCAGCGGCGACAATCTGTCGCCCGCGGTGCGCGAGACGCTGGCGGACGGCTTCGGCGCGCGCGTCGCCAACGGCTATGCAAGCCAGGAGGCGGGGCTGATCGCGATGGAACGTGCGGGGCCAGCGGGTGTGCTCGTCCCAGACCGCGGTATCAGGCTGGAGCTGCTGGACGATGAGGGGGCGTTGGCCGAAGACGGTGAGGGCGAACTGCTGGTGACGAGCCGGGCCAACTGGGCCATGCCCATCGTCCGCTACCGCACCGGGGACCACGGTCGATTGCGCGCATCCGCCGCGGCGGGGCCAGGCGGTGGCGAACTGACCGCGCTGCACGGGCGGATATCGGTGCATTTCACCGTCGACGGCCAGCGTTACAATCCGTCGATCCTGAACGGGGTGCTGGAACTCTGGTCGCTGCATTACCAGGTGGTCCAGACTGCCGGTGGCGCATTCCACGTTGTCATGGTGCCACGCCGGGATACCTTGCCAGAGGTCGCGGTGCGAAAGGTGAAGGCCGCATTCGGCGAACTGCTCAATACCACCGCCGTCGTCGTCGACCTGGTCGACCGGATCGGCGCGATCGGCGAGAAGTCACAGCGCTATGTCGTCGAGACGAGGGACATGGAGCGCGTCACATGAAGGTTGCGCTGGATACCGTGCATCGGCAAATCGCGACATTGCTGCACCGCGCGGGCGCTTCAACGGCGGATGCCGCGTTGGTAGCCGAATGCCTGCTGGATGCCGAGCGACGTGGTCATGCGTCACACGGGGTGGACCTGCTCGCGACCTATCTCGCGCGGATGCGCGCAGGCGGGATACGGACGGATCGGCGTCCGACGATCGTCGCTGACGGCCAGGTGGTGATCCGCCTCGACGCGCAGGGGACGCTTGGCCAGGTTTCGGCCGATCTCGGCGCACGCATGGTGGCGGAACGCGCGGCGCTGACGGGGCTGGCGGCGGTCGCGATCCGCAACAGCAACCATGTCGGCATGCTGGCGGCATACCGCCACGCCTTCCAGTCGTCATCCGTGGTCGGGCTGCTGTTGAACATATCGGGGCCAGCGCTGAGTCCTCCGGGCGGACACGGTCTGGCAATCGGCAGCAACGCCGTGTGCCTGGTCGTGCCGCGCGCAGAGGGGCGGCCGTTCTGCATCGACATGGGGACCGGCGTCGTGGCGCTGGGCAAGCTACGCGCGCTATTGCACACCACCGGCCAGGCGCCCAACGGGTGGCTGTTGGACACAGACGGCAGGCCGACGGATGATCTGACGGCGCTTGCGTCCGGCGGATCGGTGCCGGTGTTCGGAGGCTATAAGGGGCTGTGCATCAGCCTGATCGTCGAATTGCTCGCCGGTGCGCTGGCTGCGGATACGATCAGTCCCCGCGTCACCAAGCAGCGCGCACACCCGGACCAGCCAATGGGGTGCGCGCAATTGTTCATCGGGTTTTCGCCCCGGCATTTCGGCATGCCTAACCTGGATGCGGCCATCGAAGGTCTGCGTGCGGCGGTTGGCGGCAGCTACGATCGACCGCCGGATATATGGTTTCCCGACGTGATGGAGGACACCGCAGAGCAAGCTACCGCGAGCGCGATCGAATTACCGGCCGCGCTGGTCGACCTGCTCGATACCGCCGACGCTACGCCGCTCCGTTAGGTTCCATGAACTCCAGCCGATTGCCGAACGGATCTGACGCATAAAACCGATCGTACCCGGCCAGCGGTTCGTCATCGTAAACCTCGTGGCCGGCAGCGACCAGGCGCTCGCGCAGCGTGCGTTGATCGTCGACCAGCAGAGCCGGATGCGCCTTGCGCGCCGCCCGGAAATCCTTCTCGACCCCGAGATGGATCTTGATCGCACCGTGTTCGAACCAGCAACCGCCTCGTACCGCCAAATGCGGCGGCTTGGGCTTTTCCGGAATGCCCAGCAACCCCTCGTAATAGGCCCGCGCTTCGCTTTCGCGCTCGGGCGGCATTGCCAACTGGATATGGTCTAGGCCGACGATTTTCATGGTCATCTCCCTCTCAACTTGCAGTCATCGCTGCATCCCGAAGACGATTGCCGACCCGGTCCGCCTGGCGGACCAGGCCGGTGACGCCGGTAAAGTCCTCCAGCGCGCGCAGGACAGCAACCGGACGATCGAGCAGGTCGCCATACTGCACGATCGTCGTCGCACAGTCCGGTCGGGCGCGGCGAAAGGCATCGATATGACCGTCCCAGTCTTCGACCTTGGCGACCGCGTCGTCCAGTGCCTGCGGCTGCCATCCACGATCCGCAAAGGCGGCACTGGCCGACCGTGCGGCATCCTTGGACAGCCGACGCGTGAAGACGAACCGCGCGTCCGGAAACAAGTCGGCAACGTCGTCGAGCATCAGAGTATATTCGTTATATTTGTCACCCCAGAATACTGCCTCTGGGCGCCACGCGCAATAGATGCGGCGCAGCAGTTCGGCGATGAACGCGTTCCGGTCGGTCGGTCCGCTGGGCTGCATTGCCGCGACGATCGCGGCACCCTCGCGCACCACCGTGTCGACAAAGCCGGCATGTGGCGACAGCACCGGTTTGCGGCGCAGCAGCCAGCCGATTTCGTCCAGTCGTACATGGCGCGACCAATCGGCGAAATTCCTAGCGGGCAAGAACGCCAGCAGATAGAGGATCAGCTTGCCGTTCACCGTGAACGCGGATCCGTCGGCATCGGCGAACAGTCGGCCGACCAGCGTTGATCCGGTCCGTTGTGGACCAATGACGAGGATCGGCGCCGACCTCATCGCGGCCAGCGCCCGTCGCTAAGCTTGAAGATCGTCGCGCCGGTCAGGTGAACCAGGTTCAGCGCGGCGTTGACCGCGTCCACCCGGTCCGTCGATATCGCCCTCAGCCGTGCGAGCGATGTGACGGCTTCGCATGCGATCGGAATCGTCTCACCCTTGGCCTCGAGGATGCGGAGCCGGTGGCCACCCGAGCGATAGGCATTGAGGACAGCGTCGCCGGCGGATTTGACGTGAAGATGGCGGATGACGAGGTGCTCGTCGTAGAGGCAATATCCGCCCATCGCAGTGATCGCGGCCAGCAGGGCAGCGTCGTGCATCATGTCCATGCTGCAGTCGAAGCCGCCGGCCGCCGTGAACGTCGTCGCGGCGATGATCGCATTGCCGCCCGCCAGGAAGTCGCAGCGCCCGCCGCGCGCGCGCGCCGCGTCCTGCCGCGCATCGTAGCGGGCCTGACGTGCTTGCGACAGCAGCCGGTCCTGCAACGGCAGGATCCGCCCGGTGATCGCGATCGGCGCGGTGAGCAGCGTTTCGCGCCGGGCCAATGCCTGCGCGACCCAGCCGGTGTCCGGTACCGCATCGTCGTCGAGAAACCCGAGCAGGTCGCTTCGTGCGACCGCTACGGCTGCCATCCGTGCGGGCGCTGCGCCGCGCTGCGTCGCGCGCGTCGTCGCGACCGCGAACGGCAGGCCGGTCGGGATCTGCAGCGGGCCAAACCGATTGTCGTCTGCAACGATCACCTCGAACACGTCCGGAGAGGACTGGCGTGCCAACGCCTCCAGGCAGGTGGCCAGGCAGTCGGCACGGTCGCGGGTCGGAATGATGATGCTAAGCATGGCGGGCATCCTGACTGTCTTGCCAAAGTGCAGGCATGATTTCGCGCGCTGCGTGCGTGCGGTCGACGAAGGTGCGACGCAACGCATCGCGAGGACCGTGCCAGTCGCGATCGACACTCTTCACGGTCGAGAACGCCGCGTCGAACCGTCCGCGCGCTACCGCTCGACTGCGACCGTCGTACACGCCGTAGGGATAGGCGAAACTGCGCACCGCACGGCCGATCAGGTCGGCCAGCCGGTCGGCCGCGTCCGTCATTTCGCGCGCAAGATCGACGTCGGCCAGCGCATCCAGCCGGACGTGCGACGCACCGTGGCACTGGATGTCGAAGCCGCGTTCGGCGAGCATGCGCAGGTCGGCTGCGGACAGCACCGGGGGCGCGCATCCGTCCCGGCGCCAGGTCATGCGGCCGCCGACATGATCGGTGGGGACGAACAGCGTGGCGACGATACCGCGCGCCGCCATCGCCGGCACCGCGAAGTCGAGCAAGTCGGCATGGCCGTCGTCGAACGACAACACCATGGCCGGGGGCAGGTCGGGATCGGCCACCCGCGCAAGCGCCTGCGCGACCGAGACGATCGGATGCACGGCCAGGATCGCGTCCAGCACCCGGGCGAAATCCTGCCGCGGGATGCAGGTATAATGATCGTCGTTGTCGGCGACGCGGTGGAAATAGAGATGCCCGGCTATATTCGTCATTCGCCACCCATGCGGATCCCGGCCGCGGCATAGAGTTGATCGACGAACCGCAGGGTTTCCAGGCTGTCCGCGACCGTGATGCCGGTCGGCAGGCCCGCCGCGATCGCTGCGGTCAGCGCATGAATTTGGCGCGCGTGGAGGCAGTCGCCCGGCTGCGGTTCGACGATTACGCCGTCGATCGCCAGCGTATCGCCGCGCCACTCGATCCGCGCATGCTCGAATTCCATGACGATCTCGTCCGCGACGGTTGCGTTCTGACCGACCGTGGCGCTGAGGGCGAAGGCCGTGTAACCCAGCCGGCCGATCGCCGCGACGTGCGTTTCGCCGCGATCGGGCCGCGGCCGGTCGATCAACGCGGCAAGGTCGACGGGGGCGCCGAAGCACCAGCGGGCAATGTCGAGCGTGTGATGCGCAAGGGTGACGAGTACGCCGCCCCCCGCCTGCGCGGGATCGGTCTTCCAGCCCCCGGCCAGCACCGCCGCCGCGCGGTGACGATACAGCCGCACCGACAGGTTGGAGCACCGGCCGTATGTCCCGTTCTCGACGAGCTCCTTCAGGCGGCGCGATGCGGGCGCGAACCGATGCTGCGACACGACGAACACCCGGTTCTTTGCGTCGGCGGCAAAGTCGGTCGCGGCCTGTAGCGATGCGGCAAGCGGCTTTTCGATCAGCAGGACCGCGCCGCTCGCCATCAGGTCGCGGGCGATGTCGATATGCGTTGCCGGCGGCGTGCAGACGCACCAGAGGTCGCACGGCACGGCGGCAATCGTGTCGATCGGCACGATGTCGGCTTCGGGTGCCGTCGTCTGCGCGAGGTGTGCGGCGGCGGCTATGTCCGCATCGGCGATCGCGACGAGGACCGATGACGGGTCGCTGGCGATCGCCTGGGCATGTCGGGCGCCCGCGTTGCCGGCACCGACGATGCCCACGCGGACGGGTCGGCCCAGCATTGGCCCGACGCCCATCGGGCTGCCCGGTTCAGTCATGGACAACGGCTTCGTTCGACGGTGCCGTCGCGGCAGTGATCATGCCGGTGAGTTCGGTGAGCGACAGGAATGTCGCTGCCTCGCCGCCTTCGGAAAAGGCGTGGCCGCCTGGAAAATCAAGCTGTTCGCGACCTGCAAGGTCCGCGGTCGCTCGCCAATGCGTCTCGAGCGACATGTAGCCGTCGAACCCACCGTCCCGGCACAGCCGAATGTGTCGTTGCCAGTCGATCAGCCCGGTTGCCAGCGGCCCGAACCGCATCGCGCCGCTAGGGCCGCCGTGCGGATTCTTGACGTGGATATGTGCGACGTGGCGGTCGAGATGGCGGTATCCCTCATCGATATCTTCCGGCCAACCACCGTTCAGCACGTTGGCCGGATCCCACAGCGCACCGATCTCCGGTTGGTCGACGGCGTCGAGCAGCGCAGCCAGCGCCGATCCGGTGCCGACCGTGCTGAACGCCCCGTTCTCGACCAGCAGGCGTACGGGTCGCGTACCGATCACCGCCCATGCATCCAGCACCGCGTCGCGGATCGCGGCCGGGGCCAACCCGTCCCGCCGCCAGAAGGCGAAGATGCGTACCCACGGCGCACCAAGCCGGCATGCGGTGTCGACGGTCCGGTCCAGCCGGTCCAGGCTCTGTCGTATCGATATCGGATCGTAGTCGTGCTTGAAGCAGAACGTCGCCAAACCGCAGATCGCAATGTCGCGGCGGCGTGCCAGGGCATCGATACGGCGTATGGTCGCGTCTTCGGCCGCTTCGATCGCGCACCCCTCTACCGAGCGCAGTTCGATCGCATCCAGCCCGCGCGCGCGGGCGAAATCGACGCAGCGCGCAAAATCCTGGCTGAATTCGTCGGAGATGAAGGTCGCCTTCACAGCTTTTCCTCCAACCAGGCGAGATCGCGCAGGAGCAGGGCCGGCGCGACTTCGAGTGACAGATAACCGGCATACTCTGCGCCGCGCAGGCGCCGCAGCACCGCGGCGATGTCAGTTGACCCGTCAGCGAGCGACATCGGCGACCAGCGGAGCGGGCCGGGTGCACCGTTCTTCAGATGAACATGCGCAACGCGTCCGATGATGGCGTCGGGGATCGTCGACTCGATCTCGCCGGCCTGTGCGCTCTGTCCGATATCCCAGAGCAATGCCGCGTCGCCGCCGCTTGCCGCATCGAGATCGACCAGCTTGGCAAAAGCGGAGTGATTTTCGATCAGCACTGCGACCCCGGTCGCGTTTCGATCGGACCATTCGGTCGGACCGACACTCCCGTCAGTCATGGTATCGCTCGCGGCGAGGAACACGCGGAGGAATCCCGCGCCGCACTTGGTTGCGAGATCGAGGGCCGCATCGAGGTCGTCGGGTTTGGCCGGGACGTGCAGCGTGCTACCCAGCCCAGCAAGGACGATACCCGCGTCGTTCAGTCGGTCGCGAATCTGCCCGCATGCCGCGTCGGTCGCGTGTTCGGTCAGGCCGTGCCCCTGCCACGCCGCCAGTCGCAGTTCGATGGCACCGATCGCATGTCGGTGGCAGACGGCGATCATCGCGTCGAGCGAGGCGTCCGGCATGCTGGAGGAATGGAGGCACAGGTCCATTCGCCGTCACCGGCTCTTCGCGACGTCGACGGTCGTGTCGGGCGGTACCCAACCTGCGTCCGCTGCGGCCAGCTGATAGCCACTCCGGGCCATCGCCGCTTGCAGGTCGTCGCATGCCGCCCATGCTTCGCTAAGGGCATCATCATGCGCCGCGGCCGCTTGCGAGACATTCACGCCACAGTGCGGACAGACGGTCGTCGCTGCGAACACGAATTGGCGGCACCCCTGGCAAAGTGGCATGCTTGCCGACTCCCGCCCGAGCCGTTCCGTCATGCCGCCGCCAGGACCGTATCGTCGTGCGCCGGTTCGACGACGATCGCGAACCGGCCATTGTCGAACCGGCCGCCCGGCGCCGGTTCGACCTGGACCAGCCGTTCGCGTAGGCCCTGTCGGTCGAACGCCAGTGCGCGGTAATGGCACAGCGGATTGTTGCCGGGGCGTCCGAACAGCGCGTGACTGGTCCAGGTGCAGCCGCCCATGCAGACCTCCGCGTAATAACAATCGCCGCAATACCCCCAGAGGTCGCTCTTCTGACCATCGCGGGCAAAGGCCAGCGCGCCGGAATTGTCCCAGATCTCCGCCAGGGGGGCATCGCGGACGTTACCGCCGATATAGTCCGCCTGGAGGCTGGGGCACCCCTTGATGTTGCCGTTGGCCTCGATGCCGAGCACGGTATCGCCTGCGCCGCACCCCGCCCAGTGCACTGCCGCGTCGTTGACGTAGCGCAACTGCGCCTCGTGCGGTCCGAAATAGCCGATATTGTTCGCCGGCTGCAGCACCATGCCGTGCGCCTTCGCCTCGGTGTGGAGTTCCGCCAGCAGGGGAAACAGCGTCAGCAGTTCATAGGGCTGAACGATCAGCTCGGGGCGATCCGCCGCATTGCCCATCGCGACGGTCAGCGCCACCTGCCAGTTCCGGACGTCCAACGAAGTAAAGAGCGCCGCCAACGCTGGAAGCTCTGGCATCGACAGGCGGTTGATCTGCGTGTTGACGCTCGCCTCGATCGATCGATCGCGCAGACACGCGAGCAGGTCCATCGTCCGCGCGAAACTGCCGACCAGGCCGCGCAGATGGTCGTGGGTCGCCTGCAGTCCGTCGATCGATACGCCGATGCCCTGTATGCCTGCGGCGATCGCTGCGTCCACGCGCTCGACCGTCATGTTGCGCCCGCCGGTCTGCAGCGAACAGTCCATCCCCGCCGCACGGATCGCGCGGATAATCTGCAGCCAGTCCTTTCTCAGATAGGTCTCGCCGCCGATCAGGCCGATATCGCGAACGCCCAACGCGGCCAGTTCGTCGATCAGCGTCATGCATTCGGCCGTGTCGAGTTCGCGCGCCATCCGTCGTCCGGCACGCGAGCCGCAATGCAGGCAGCCCAGATCGCACGCGGCGGTTATTTCCCAGACCACGCTCACCGGCACGCGCGCCGCCTGATCGCTACCGGTCGCGAACCGTCTCGGCAAAGTCGGTTCGGACGGCACCATCCTATTCCGCGGCCTTGATCGCAAGTTCCAGCCGAGAGATTGCGCGCTTCAGGTCTCCCTGTTCGGCATAGATTGCTTTGGCCTGTTCAAGGATGTGCTTCATGTGAGCGAGGTCGCCGCCCTCGATCGCTTCTCTGATCGTAGGATCGTAGAACGCACGATTGATCACGATCTTTTTCGAGTCTTTTGACACCATCACCTAACCTTTCGTTATGGCGATGATACGTACTCCCGATACTTGAGAGCGCCAAATTCGATTGCGAAGAGATAGAGCCGTTTTCGTTGTTTCATGTACGAATGGCTAATCACGCGATCTTATTCGCGAGGTATTCAGCAAAGATATTTAAACCGTGGCGCCTCATGCTCCGCTTAGCACGCTAGCCAACGAGCGGCAGCGCCATGGGCGCGATTTCGGATGATGGTTCGGCGATGTCCGCAAGATCCGCGGTGCGACGGCGTGATCGCCTCCAACTCAAACACAGATACGCCCCTACCGCTGAGAGGCAGCAGGGGCGATCGGTATCGTTCGCCGTCGCCGGTCAGGCGATGGCGGGCAGTTTCTCGAAATGCTTGTCGAGCGTCAGGGGATAGTCGCGAAGACGCACGCCAGTCGCGTTGTACATCGCATTGGCGATCGCCGCACCGACGCCGCAAAGCCCCAGCTCACCGACGCCCTTGGCTTTCATCGGGTTGGCCTTTTCGTCCGCCTCGTCGAGGAAGATGACCTCCTGATGCGGGATGTCGGCATGGACCGGTACCTCGTAGCCGGCCAGGTCGTGATTGACGAAGAAGCCGAAGCGCTTGTCGACCGCGAGTTCCTCCATCAGCGCGCCGCCGACGCCCATCGTCATCGCGCCGAGCATCTGGCTGCGCGCCGATTTCGGGTTGATGATACGGCCGGCCGCGCAGACCGCCAGCATACGGCGGACGCGCGTCGCGCCGGTGTACTGGTCGACGCCAACCTCGACGAAATGCGCGCCGAACGTCGAGATCTGCCATTTCTTGCCGAGGTCGCCGAACTCGATATTGTCCTCGGCAACCAGTTCGCCGGCCTTTGCCGCCTGCGCCAGATCCGCCGAACGGTTGCCGCTCGTGACCTTGCCGTCGGCAAACACCACGTCTGCCGAATTGTAGCCGAGGCGCTGGGCGATGTCGCCGCGCAGCTTGACGCAGGCCGCATAGACGCCGGCGGTCGCATTCGCTGCGCCGAACTGTCCGCCCGAACCCGCCGAGATCGGGAAGTCCGAACTGCCGAGCTTTACGGCAACGCGCTCCATCGGCACGCCCATCATCTCGGCCGCGGTCTGCGCGATGATCGTGTAGCTGCCGGTGCCGATGTCGGTCATGTCGGTCTCGACCGTGACGAGGCCGTCGGTGCCCAGCCGCACGCGCGCGCCCGACTTCATGTTGATGTGATTGCGGAACGCGGCCGCGACCCCCATGCCGACCAACCAGCGGCCGTCACGGACCTGACCCGGGGTGGCGTTGCGCTGCGACCAGCCGAACGCCTTGGCGCCGTCGTTCAGGCAACGCACCAGCTGACGCTCCGAAAAAAGCCGCTCGGGCTTTTCAGGATCGACCTGCGTGTCGTTCTTGATGCGGAACGCGATCGGATCCATGCCGAGCTTCTCGGCCATCTCGTCCATCGCGATCTCGAGCGCCATCATGCCTGGCGCCTCGCCTGGCGCGCGCATCGCGTTGCCTTCGGGCAGGTTGAGCACGGCGAGGCGCATCGACGTCAGCCGGTTGGCACCTGCGTAGAGCAGCTTGGTCTGATTGACCGCGGTCTCCGGCCCACCCTCGGGCTGATCGCCCGAGCCGCTCTCGTGCGCGATCGCGGTGATCGTGCCGTCCTTGGTCGCGCCGATGCGGATGCGCTGGCGCGTCGCCGGCCGGTGTGTGGTGTTGTTGGCGATAAACGGCCGCGACATCGCGACCTTCACCGGACGCTTTGCTGCCTTGGCCGCCAGCGCCGCCATCACCGCGTCGCTCCGCAGGAACAGCTTCCCGCCGAATCCGCCGCCGACATAGGGCGACATGAAGCGGATCTTGTCCTTGGGCATGCCGAGCGTCTTCGCCAGATCGCCGCGGCCCCAGTTGATCATCTGGTTCGACGTCCACAGCGACAGTTCGTCACCGCTCCAGGATGCGATCGATGCGAACGGCTCCATCATCGCGTGGCTCTGGTCCGGCGTCGAATATTCCGCGTCGAGCTTGACTGGCGCGGATGCGAGGGCCGCTTCGAACGTGCCGACCCGGTCTTCGCCCTTGCCGGGCTTCTCCGCATCGGTCAGCGGCGCGGTCTTCAGCGCGTCGTCGAGATCGTATTGCCCTTTCACGCGGGCATAATCGACGCGGACTAGCCCGGCGGCGGCGCGTGCCTGCTCGAACGTCTCGGCGACGACGATCGCGATCGCCTGGTGATAATGATCCACCTCGGGTCCGCCGAGCAGCTTCACGGTGTTGAAATTGCCTTTGGCGAGCGGGCCGGCATCCTGCGCGGTGACGATGGTCACCACGCCCGGCGCAGCCTTCGCCTCGGCGGTATCGATCGACGTGATCCGGCCCTTGGCGATCGCCGAGCCGACGATATAGCCATACGCCGCGTTCGGGACCTCAGTGTGATGCTCGTACGCGTACGGCGCGGTCCCGGTGGTCTTCAGCGGGCCGTCGATCCGGTCGTGGGCCCGCCCGACGATCGTCATGCGATCGATCGGGTTGGTGCCGGCGGGGGTTTCGAACTTCATGGGATTCAGGCCTTCGCTTGAGCGATGACGGACGCGAGCGCGCGGGTGGCGAGCGGCAGCTTGAACGCGTTGTCCTTGGTCGGGGTCGCCCCCTGGAACGCGCGGGCGGTGACGGCTGCGGCGCCCTGCGGCAACAGCGCATCCGCCGCCTCGACCCGCCACGGCCGCGGTGCGACGCCGCCGAACGCGACGCGGCCGGTGCCGTCCGGCTGGATGATCGCAGCGACCGACACCAGCGCGTACGCATAGGACGCGCGGTCACGGACCTTCTCGTACAGATGCTTGCCACCGATCGGGCGCGGCAGCGTGACCGCGGTGATCAGCTCGCCGTTTGCCAGCACGGTATCCTGATGCGGCGTATCGCCCCACAGCCGGTGGAACTCAGCGATCGGGATCGACCGGTGCTTGCCGCTAGGGTCCACCGTCTCGATCACCGCATCCAGCACCCGCATCGCGACCGCCATGTCGCCGGGGAAGGTGGCGATGCACGCATCGCTGACGCCGATCACGCCGAGCTGCCGCGAATAGCCGCCGATCGCCGCACAGCCCGAACCCGGCTTGCGCTTGTTGCAGGCCATGTTGGTGTCGTAGAAATACGGGCACCGCGTCCGCTGCAGCAGGTTGCCGGCGGTCGACGCCTTGTTGCGCAACTGGCCGGACGCACCCGCGACTATCGCCCGGGTCAGCACGGCATAGTCGCGCCGCACGCGATCGTCGGCGGCCAGGTTGGTGTTGGTGACCAGCGCACCGATCCGCAGGCCGCCATCGCTGGTCTTCTCGATCTTGTCGAAGCCCAGATCCTGCACATCGACCAGATGCGTCGGCGTCTCGACCTCGATCTTCATCAGGTCGAGCAGGTTGGTCCCGCCGGCGATGAACTTGGCGCCGGCATGCCCGGCGACGGCGCGCGCCGCCGACTCGGCATCCTTGGCGCGCTCATAGGTGAAGGCCTTCATGCCTTTGCTTCCTCGAATGCGTCGCCGGCGACTTCGGCCATCGCCTCGGCGATGTTGGAATAGGCGCCGCAGCGGCAGATATTGCCGCTCATCCGCTCGCGCATCTCCAGGTTGGTCACCTTGGGGCGCTGGCTGACATTGGCCTGGGCATGGCTGGGAACGCCGCGCTTGATCTCGTCGAGCACCGCGACAGCCGAGCAAATCTGGCCCGGCGTGCAATATCCGCACTGATACCCGTCATGCTTGATGAAGGCGGCCTGCATCGGGTGCAGCTTCTCGGGCGTGCCGAGACCTTCGATCGTGGTGATCTCGTCGCCCTCGTGCATCACCGCCAGGCTGAGGCACGAATTGATCCGGACACCGTCGACCATCACCGTGCAGGCGCCGCACTGGCCGTGGTCGCAGCCCTTCTTGGTGCCGGTCAGATGCAGATGCTCGCGCAATGCATCGAGCAACGTCGTGCGCGGATCGAGCGACAGTTCGCGGCGCTCGCCGTTCACCTTGAATTTCACCGGCATCATCGGCTTGGCCTTGGTTGGGGGGAGGGGGGCGGCATCGGCGGACGTGACCGCGCCTGCCGCGATCGCCGTCGCGGCGGCAGCGCTGCCGGCAAGAATGCCTCGACGCGACAGTTCGAGGTCTGGCATTTCCGGCATCGGCTTACTCTCCGTCTGTCCGACCCGCAGTCGGTCACAAATCTTCGCGCGGCACGGCCGCAAGTCAACTGTAACGCCGCAATGGCGCGATCGCCCCAACCGATCTGCTCAACGGGGCGATGAGCAAAGGTCAGCATTGAACTGGCGCTCATACGCGACGGCCTCTACGGTACCGAAATGCCAGCAAGCCGTTCGGATGTCGCCGACTTTACCTATTTTCTGGCGATCGCGCGCCATGCGAATTTCCGACTGGCGGGGCTGGAGGTTGGCGTCAGCGCGTCGGGCCTCAGCCACGCGCTGAAGGGGCTCGAGACGCGCCTCGGCGTTCGCCTGTTCAACCGCACCAACCGGTCGGTGACGCTGACGGCGGCCGGCGAGCAACTCCACGCCGCGATCAGCAAGCCGTTCGAGGCGATCGGCGATGCGGTGGAATCGCTCAACCTCTACCGCGGCGCGCCGGCCGGCCGCATTCGTATCAACGTCGTCGCCGATGCGGTGACGCTGTTGCTCGGTCCAGTGCTGCCGACGTTCGCCGAGCGCTATCCTGACATCGAACTCGATATCGTCGCGACCAACCGCATGGTCGATATCGTCGGGGAGGGGTTCGACGCGGGCATCCGCTATGGCGGCACCGTGCCGGAAGACATGATCGCCCAGCGGCTCTCTGCTGACCTGCGCTGGGTCGTCGCCGGCGCACCCGCCTATTTCGAGCGCCACGGCATCCCTACCGAGCCGGACGAGCTGCGGGATCACTGCTGCCTTGGCGTTCGGCTCGGCAACGGGAGCATCTATCGCTGGGAGTTCGAGCGGGAAGGGACTGAATTTGCGGTCGCGGTGCCGAGCCGGATCACGCTAAACGAGACATCGGCAATGCTGGTGATGGCGCTTGGCGGGGTAGGGTTGATGTACGCCACCGAGCCGCTCGTCGCGCCGTATCTTGCAGCCGGCTCGCTGCAGCTTGTGCTGCGGGATTTCGCGACGTCGGGTCCCGGCTTCCACCTCTATTATTCCAGTCGTCGGCAAGTCCCGACCGCGCTCCGGCTGCTGGCCGACCTGATCCGCGAGATGCAGCCGCTGGGGCTGTAGCGATCGGCGTTCGTCCGGCTAGCCGAAGCCCCGCAAAGTCGGCTAGCAGCACCGCATGCAGCGCATCCACATCGCGATCGCCGGATGCGGCCCGGCCGGCCTCGCCGCCGCCCTGCTTCTCCACCGAGACGGCTACCGCGTCACGCTGTTCGAACGGTTCGATACGCCCCGCCCCGTCGGATCGGGACTGATGATCCAGCCGACGGGGTTCGCCGTCCTGCGCGAACTCGGCCTGGCCGACGCGCTGCTCGATCACGGTGCGCGGGTGGACCGGTTGCGCGGCGAGGCGGCGGGCAGCGGCCGCGCGGTACTCGACGTGCACTATGCCGCGCTCGGTCGCCGGGGAGGGTTCGGCGTCGGCGTCCACCGTGCCACGCTGTTCGCGTTGCTACACGACGCGGTCGTCGCCGAGGGCATCGTCATCGAACGCGGCCGGGCAGTGACGGGCAGCGAACGCCTCTCGAATGACCGACGTCGGCTGTTGCTGGAGGACGGCGGCAGCGTTGGCCCGTTCGACCTGATCGTCGACGCGCTGGGGACGCGGACGCCGCTCGCGCCACCATGCGGCCGTGCGCTGGCGTACGGGGCGTTGTGGGGAACGCTCGACTGGTCGGACGGAACGGGGCTCGATCCTGCCGCTCTCGAGCAACGCTATCGTCGCGCCAGCGTCATGGTCGGGGTGCTGCCAATCGGCCGGTTTCCCGGCAGCGACGTGCGGAAAGCAGCGTTCTTCTGGTCGCTGCGCGCCGATCGGCTGGACGACTGGAAGGCCGCCGGGCTGGAGTCCTGGAAACGCGATGTCGCCGATCTCTGGCCCGCGACCCGCCCGCTGCTCGACCAGATCGTCACCGCCGGTCAACTCACCTTCGCCCGCTACGCGCACCGCACCCTGCCGGCGCCCGTCGCGCCCGGCATGATCCACCTCGGCGACGCCTGGCATTCCGCCAGCCCGCAGTTGGGGCAGGGGGCGAACATGGCGCTGCTCGATGCCTATGCGCTGGCGCTCGCCCTGCGCGGTGCCGACGACGTCGCCGGCGCACTCAGCCATGCGGTCGCGTTACGGCGACGCCATGTCCGGCTCTATCAGGCGCTGACCGCGCTGTTCACGCCGGTGTACCAGTCCGACAGCCGCGTCCTGCCGTTCGTCCGCGACCACCTCGTCGGCCCGTTATCGAAGCTCTGGCCGGCGACGTGGATCCAAGCCGCGATGGTCAGCGGCCTGGTCGGCGACCCCCTCGGTCCACTGGGACTGAAGGGATCGCCCGACTAAGTCCCGTCCTAGAACTTGTACCGCGCGCCGGCGAAGAACTGGCGGCCGGTCTTCGAATAGACCTGCTGGTCGCGCAGCGCGTTGCCGTCCCAATAGCTCGTCGCCTGGTTGGTTAGGTTGATCGCGTCGAGCGACAGCGTCAGCGCGTCGGTCAGCTTGTACGATGCCGACGCGTCGATGTTGGTGGTTCCGTACGAGCCGGTATAGTCGGCGAGCCCGGATCGCAGCGGCACCTGACGCACATATTCGTCGCGATAGGCGAGCGACACGCGCGCCGACAGCTTGCTGTCTTCGTAATAGACCGTCGCGTTTGCGGCATTGGGCGAGACGTTGACCAGCGGCGCGACCAGCGTCGGGCCGTTTGCCGCGGTCGTCAGGATGTAGCTGATGTTCGACTTGATGTGCGTGTAGTTCAGGATCGCGCCGAGATTGCGGAAGATGCTCGGCAGGAAGGTGAACGGCTGCTGGTACTGTAGTTCGAAGCCGTTGATCTTGCCGCCGGCGGTGTTGACGTACGACGTGACGTTGGTGGTGGTGTTCGGGTCCTGCGTCGGGGTCAGCAGTTCCAGCGGCAGGCCGGCACCGGCGTAGGTCGTCGTCGTCGAGATCTGCTGGACGAAGCTGCCGATGTCCTTGTGGAAATAGCCGGCCGACAGCAACGCGCCCTTGCCGAAATACCATTCCGCGCTGAGATCGATGTTGGTCGCGCGATACGGATCGAGCTGCGGATTGCCGACCGTCGCGGTGAACGGCGACTGCGCGGTGCCGATCGAGCCGCCCGGCGTCAGGAAGCCCAGCGACGGCCGCGACATCACCCGTGCCGCCGAACCGCGCACGGTGATCTTCGGCGTGATGTCGAGTGCGGCGTTGAGCGCGGGCAGGAAGTCGTCGTAATCGCGCGTCACGCGCACCTGCGTGCCGGTGCCGACGAACCCGCGCGAACGCTGGTGCGTGTGGGCGTAGCGTACACCGGCGTCGCCGCGCAGCGTCATGTCGCCCAGTGCGATCTTCCAGTCGATCTGGATGTACGGGCTGATGTCCTGCTCGACGACCGCGCGATTGTCGCCTTGCGCGCCGGTACCGATGCTGCCGATGCGGAAGTCGCCGAACTGGTTGACGCAGTAGCAGTCGACCCCGAACGCCTGCATGATCTTGTCGATGTTCGGCACGATGAAGCTGTTGGACGAACCGCCCGGAATGCCGATCGTGTCGATGGTGATCGCGGGCAGGCTGACGTCACCGATGCTCAGGCCGGCCGAGGCGAGCGACGGGATCGTCGTCGTGCTGGCGATCCGCTGCTGGCGTTCGGAGATGAAGGTGAAGCGCTTGGCGGCGATGCCGATCTTGCCGGTCAGCTCGTCGGTCAGCTCGTATTTGAAGTCGGCCTTCAGGTTGCGCAGCCGGTTCGTGACCTTCGACGTGAACTCGCGGATGTTGTCGTAGCCGTTCTGGTACTGCCAGTTGCTCGGGTTGGTCGCGTCGAACCCGTAGGAAAGCTGCGGCGTGTTCTTTTTGTCGCCCCGCGCGTCGTAGGTGAAACCGTTGCCGTCGAAGCGACTGAAGGTGACGAGCCGCGAATACGGGTTGTCGAGCACCGAATCCGACTGGCCGTACAGCAACGACGCGTGACCGCGGTCGCCGATCTCCTGCTCGATATGCAAGTCGACCTGATAGAATTGCGTGGTCGAGATGTCGTGGCTGTTGGTCACGCTGAAGTCGGTGCCGTCGAACACGCCGTAGACCAGCTGGCCGTCCTCGACGATCGCGTCGCGCACCTTCATGTTTGGACGACCGGTCAGCTGTGCCGCGGTCAAGCCTGCCGCCGCCGCGCCCGACCCGCGATTCAGGCTGATCGGATTGGTGGCGAGATCGTTCTTGTCCTGGCGATAGCGCGAATAGGCGACGTCGAGCGTGATGATGCTGGTGTCGCTCGGCTTGACCTGCAACGTCCCCGTCAGGCCCAGGCGCTCCTGCTTGTTGAGGAACCGGCCATAGCCCGGCAGTCGCGGCACGAACACGCCCGGCTGGTTGATCGTGTTGTACGCCGACGGCGTCGAACCCGGGTTGGGACCGGCCGCCGCGATGCATGGCGACGTGCGTGGCGCACTGCCGATCAGCGGGTTGACGGGCGTGGTCGGCGTGTTCGGGACGACCGGGCAGAAGCCGTTGTTGAGATCGCTGAAATCGGTCAGCGACGTATTCGAATAGGCGTCCTCCTGCGTCGTGCGCTTGTTGTACGCCGCCGACAGCAGCAGGCCGACCTTGTCGTCTGCCCAGGTGTTGCTGATCAGGCCGACGAGGCGCGGCGCGACGCTGTCGTTGATGTCGTAATACGCGGCCTGGCCCGACAGTGCGACTTGGAAGCCCGGATTGTCGAACGGCCGGCCGGTTTGCAGGTCGATCGTCGCGCCCAGCGAGCCCTCGTCGACTTCGGCCGACTGCGTCTTGCGCACCACGATCGAGTTGAACAGTTCGGCGGCGAACACGCTGTAGTCGAACGAACGGCCGCGATTGACGCCGGCGCCGAGCGTCGAGCCGGTGGTCGCCGAGATCGCCTCGAGTCCGTTGAAGCGGGTCCTGCTGAAGTCGCCGCCAAGGCCACGCACGGTGACGGTACGGCCTTCGCCGCCATCGCGCTCGATCGAGATGCCGGGGATGCGCTGCAGCGAATCGGCCAAATTGGCGTCGGGGAAGTCGGCAATGTCTTGCGCGTTGATCGCGTCGACCACGCCCGACGACTGCTTCTTGATCTGGATCGCCGAGGCCAGGCTCTGGCGGAAACCGGTGACGACGATGTCGGGGCCCTGGTCGCCGGGTTGGGCGGGCAGCGTCGTCGCCGACTGCTGGTCGGACGGGGTCGGCTGCGCGGCGGGGGCCGTTATCGCCGGGTCCGGCGCGGTCGTCTGCGCGGTCGCCGGCATGGTCAGGGCGATTGCGAGTGCGGCGGTGGCGCTGGTGGTGGCGAGACGAACGTTACGCATGGTATCCCCTTTGAATGGTCCCGTTCCCCGGGACCGTGTTTGGTAAGGCGGTGCCGCGGTTGTCCGCGTTGTCGACGGCCTGGTCTTTGTTGTGGTTACGGCTTGGCCTTGGCGAGCTCGACCGCGTAGACCTGCGTCGCGCCGGAAATATTCCCGCGGTATATCAGCCATTTGCCGTCGGGCGTGAAGATGCCGTTGGGTTCCAGCCGGTAATCCTGCTTGGCCATGTTCACGAGCTTCTCCGACGTGAAGAAGCCGGGATGGATCAGGCCGTCGGCATTGGGCGCCTTCAGGCCTGCGACGTCTGGAATGCCGTGCGGCGTGAACAGGTACATGTATTTGCCGTCCGGCGCGTGCGCGACCATTTCGCTGTCGCCGCCGTCGCCCGAGAACAGCTTGCCGTCGGGCGAACTGTTGAAATGCACCGACCATTCGTTGCGCTGCAGATGATATTGCGTGCGGCGACCGCTCGCGATCTCGTAGCCGGCGACCCAGAAATCCTCGCCGCGCGGCGTCTGCAGATCGTACCAGATCGTCTTGCCGTCGCGTGAGAACCATTCGTGTCCGGCGATCTCCATGTTCATCGTCCGGGTGTGCAGCTTCAGCGGCGCCTCGTCCGGGCGATCGACGCGCATCAGCCACAGCCGGTCGACCTTGTGCCACGGCCCCTCGTGACAGAACATCAGCACGTTGGGATCGGTCGGCGAGAATTGCAGGTGGTTGAGCCAGTCGGTCGCGCGGCGCACGACGCGGCGCTGGCCGGTGCGGGTGTCGATCACGAACATCGTCATCGGGATCGCCGATTCCAGCCGCTCGTTCATGCGGACTTCCTTCGACTCCGCATAGTTCATCGCCCGGCCGTCGGGCCAGTTCGCGCGGTAGTCCGCCTGGTCGAACCGCGCATCGCGCTTCGCAAACGTGCCGAGCACGGTGGCGGTCGCCGCAGGGTCGGTGGCGACGCCGCCCAGCAGCGTCTCGTCGGCGTTGATCGTCTGGATATCGCCCTCGGCGACGTCGGCGATCTTGCGGCTCTTGCCGGTATCGACATCGACCGCGAACACCGATTTCGGACCGCTGCGGTCACCGGCGGTGCCGACGCTCTGATAATAGACCGACCGCGTCTTGCGCCCGACGAACAACAGGCGAAACGGCGTGGCTATCGCGATCACCGGCGCCAGCTTGCGCGTCTTGAGATCGTAGGCCGAGATGCCCTTCGGCGTCGAGATCAGCAGCTTGTCGCCCTGCGGCGTGAAGCTGTTATAGTTGAAATAGAGGCTGGAGCTGCCGGGTTCGTCGGAGATGCGGACCACGCGGTGCCCGGTATCGCGATCGACCCATTCGCGCGGCGTCGGTGTGGTTTCGACCTGCTGCGCCGACACGCTGGTGCCCGCGAGCACGAACGCGCCCAAGACGAAATGCCGAACGATGCCTGCTCGCTTCATGCGCTACCCTCCCCATGTCGTGCCATCCGCTTATCGGCGCGAACGTTTCACATTGTGAAGTTGCATCCTGTATGTTTGGAAATGCCAAGTCAATGCGTACGTGGAAATTGCTGCGCGATTCCGCCCGCCCGAGATTGCCAAGCAGCGTAGAAAGACGGATAGCAATGGCATCCAAAGCCGTTCCAACCGGCGCCTGGAGCAGTAACGGTTCACCTGCGCACCGCTGCGGCGCGGACGGTCTAGGAAGCTGGCATCATCACTCCGCACACCCAGTATAGCCCGAGCGCGGCCAACCGCGCCGCGATCCTCGGAGCGGCAGTCTGATGGCGGGACTGTGGTTCGACGAGCTGTCGGTCGGTCAGGTCTTCAAGCACGCGATCCGGCGGACCGTGACCGAGACCGACAATCTGCTGATCTCGACGCTGACGCACAACCCGGCGCAATTGCACCTCGACGCCGAATATATGAAAACGACCGATTATGGCCAGATCATCGTCAATTCGACGTTCACGCTCGGCTTGATGGTCGGCGTATCGGTGGGCGACACCACGCTCGGTACCGCGGTGGCGAATCTCGGCTGGGACGAAGTGCGCTTTCCCGCGCCAGTCTTCATCGGCGACACGCTCGCGATCGAGACCGAGGTCGCGGAACTACGCGAGTCCAAATCGCGCCCGGACGCCGGCATCGTCACCTTCATCCACCGCGCGCATAACCAGGATGGGGTGCTGGTCGCCTCCTGCCGGCGGACCGGGCTGCAGCGGCGGAAGCCAGCCTGATGCCGTTCCGCTCGCTCCTCTTCATTCCCGGCGATAGCGAGAAGAAGCTCTCCAAGGTCGACGATTGCGGCGCGGACGCCGTCATCCTCGACCTCGAGGATTCCGTCGCGCCGTCGAACAAGGCCGCCGCGCGCGCGCTCGTGGTCGACTTCCTGAAGGCCCGGCCCCCCGGGGGTCGGAAAGTCCAGCTGTGGGTCCGCGTGAATGCGCACGACACGCCGCTGATGGCCGAAGACCTGGCGGCGGTGGTGGCCGGCGCGCCCGACGGCATCATGCAGCCAAAGGTCGACGGCCCCGCCGATGTCGCAGCCTTGTCCAAGACGCTCGATCGTCTCGAAGCCGAACACGCGCTTCCGCCGGGTGCGATCCGCATCCTGCCGGTCGCCACCGAAACGCCCATCGCACCGTTCAGGCTAGGCGAGTTCGCCGATGCAGGACTGTCGCGGTTGGCCGGGCTGACCTGGGGTGCGGAAGACCTGTCCGCGGCACTGGGCGCGAGCACCAATCTGGGCCTGGACGGCAATTGGAGCTTCACCTACCAGATGGTCCGCTCGCTGACGTTGCTCGCGGCGCATGCAGCCGGGGTCCCGGCGATCGAAACGCTGTACGTCGATTTCCGCGACGACGAGGGTCTGCGCGCGTCCTCCCGCGCAGCCCGCGCTGAAGGGTTCAACGGTCGCCTCGCGATCCACCCAGCGCAGGTTGCCGGGATCAACGACAGCTTCTCGCCATCGCCCGCGGAGGTCGCCTTCGCAAAGCGCCTCGTCGCCGCGTTCGAGGCCGAGCCGCACCTCGGCACGATCGGTATCGACGGCAAGATGTACGACCTGCCGCACCTGAAGGCTGCACGGAGAACGCTGGCAGGGTAGGGGACGGTCAGATCGCCGCCAGCGTTGCCGTCACCTCGCCGGCCGGAACCGCCCGCCCGAACAGATAGCCCTGGCCGACATCGCAACCGTGTGATGCCAGATAGCGCGCCTGCTCCTCCTGCTCCACGCCCTCCGCGATCACTTCCATGCGCAGCCGGTGCCCCAGGCCGATGATTGCCTCGACGATCGCGGCATCCTCGGGCTGGTCGCACACCTTCGCGATGAAACTCTTGTCGATCTTGATGACGTCCACCGGGAACATCTTCAGGTGCGTGAGCGACGCGAACCCGGTGCCGAAATCGTCGAGCGCGATTTTCATCCCGTGGTCGTGGAACGTCGACAGCGTCTTCGCGATCTTGTCCGGATCGCGCCCCAGCAGCACTGTCTCGGTGATCTCCAAATCGATGCGGTCGAGCGGCACGGCGTATCGCCGCAGCGGCTCCAGCACGCGCTCGACCAGGTCGTCGCGACGGAACTCGGCGGGCGCGAGATTGATCGCGACCCGCCCAGGGTCGAATCCCCGGTCGAGCCAGCCGCGCATGTCGTTCGCGACCGCCTCGATCATGTGGCTGCTGAGCAGCGCCGCCAGCCGGAAATCGTCGAAGGCGGCGGCGATCGTGTCAGGACCCTGGATGCCGTGCATGTGGTGCCGCCAGCGCAACAGCGCCTCGAAACCGACGGTGCGGCCGGTCTTCAGATCGACCTTCGGCTGATAGAAGGGCGCGATCCGGCGTTCGCGTTCGGCATCGCGCGCGATGTTGATCATCGACGTCCGCCGCTGGATGTTCGCGCGCATGTCGGGCCGGAAGCGCGACAATTCGCCGCGTCGTCCGGCCTTGCCTTCGTACAGCGCAATGTCGGCGGACTTCAGCAGGTCCGTCGCGTTCCGCCCGTCATCGGGGTAGATCGACAGTCCGGCCGTCGCCTGCGTGTCGCAGACCTGCCCGTCGAGCCCGATCGGTTCGCGAAACCCGTCCAGGATGTGCACGAGGCGATCGGGCAATGCGGCCGGGTCGACATGGTCGATCAGCACCGCGAATTCGTCGCCGCCCAGCCGACCGATCATCGTATCCGGGCCGAAGGCGCCCCGAAGCCGTTCGGCGAATGTCTTGAGGACAAGGTCGCCGGCATCGTGCCCGATCGTGTCGTTGACCTCCTTCAGCCGATCGACATCGAGCAGGATCAGCGCGATCTTCGTGCTGCGACCGGCGGTGCGGATCGCCTGATCGAGGCGTTCCGTGAACAGCGCCCGGTTCGGAATGCGCGTCAGCGCGTCATGCGTCGCGGTCCAGCGGATACGCTCCGCCGCGGTTCGTTCCTCGGTGATATCCTGGACGGTGACGAGGATACGCGTCAGCCGGCCCGACGCGGCGTGGATGCACCAGCCTGCGGTCCGCATGCACCGCTCCCTGCCGTCATCGGCCCGAATGATGCGCAGCGTGACCTCGAACCGTGCGTCGCTGTTGCCTGCCCGTGCCGCCTCGATCAGCGCTTCCAGCGCCGGGCGATCCTCGGGTACGACCAGCGCCAGCGCCGTCGCGACGTCCGGCACCGTGTCCGCGGGAAGGCCGAGCATCGCCTTGAACTCGTCGGACCATGCGCGTTGATCGCGCGTCGCGTCATAGTCCCAGATGCCCAGGTTCGCGGCTTGCGCGGCCAGTCGGAAGCGCTCCTCGCTGCCCGTCAGTTCGTCGATCGCGACGCGGCGGTCGTGAACGTCTTCGAGCGTCCCGTACCAGCGAACGACCTCGCCCGCCTCGTCCAATCTCGCCGTCGCACGCGACCTGAACCAGCGGTATGTGCCGTCGCCCGTCAGCAAACGGTATTCGACGTCCAGCGCATGTTTCTTGCCGAGCGCGGCCATCCAGCAATTGAGGGTCTTCACCTTGTCGTCGGGGTAAAGCGCCGCCAGCCACCGCTGGCCCAGCGCCTCCTGTTGCGGGATCCCCGTAACCTCGAACCAGCGCGAACTGACTTCGAGAACCGAGCCGTCCGGCGCGGCGATCCAGCTGATCTGCGGGTTGAACTCGACGGTATAGCGGTAATGCCGCTCGCTTTCACGGAGCTCGTCCTCGGTCTTGCGTCGCGCGGTGATATCGGACGCGACGACGATCGCGGATTGTGGCCGGCCATCGCCGTCCAGCACGAACGAGACATGGACCGAGCACCAGACGAACGATCCATCGGGTCGCAGATAGCGTTTTTCGACCTCGAACGGCTCGGCCTTGGCAAGTTGCTCCAGATACCTGGCGACCGACCAGTCGACGTCGTCTTCGTGCGTGAAGCCGGGAAACGTCAGCCCGTAGAGTTCGTCCGCCGAGCGCCCGACGAGTTCGCAGAACGCCTCGTTGACGACAAGGAGACGGCCCTCAAGGTCGCGGTGCAGGATGCCGACCTTGGCGCGGCTCAGTATGAGTGCCAGGTCACCATATCCGCCACGCTCTTCGAACGGATCGACCGGCGGTCCCGCTGGGGTCTCGTCCAGTGGTCGATGCCGCCCGCGTCGCGCTGCCGCGATCTGTTCGAGCAGCGCCTTGGTTGAAACATGCTGCACGTATGCGCTCTCCGATCGAAATCCGGCACTTGCCGAACGGCGCATCTTTCAGCGATCGGTTTAACGCTATGTGAAATCACCGAATTGGGTGTTTTCAATAGGAGATGTCACGATTGTGGCCAGCATAACGACGCGGGTGATTTGTGCTCGATCATGCGGTCATCTCGTCATCCTGACGTGCGTCGGGATGACGAGATGGGCGGTGCCCGCTGACGTTCCCCTGGCCGTCAGAACCGCGCGCGTACGCCCAGACGGTAGAAGCGACCCAGCGTGTCGTAGAGCGCCGGGTTGACGTCCAGCCCGGTATTGGTCTGCGGCGACGGCGCCGGATCGTGGTCGAACATGTTGTCGACCTTGAAGAACATGCTGACCTGCTTGGTGACGTTCACCGATCCGCCAAGGTCGAAGTAGAACGCGCCCTTCATCCTGTTGAAGTCGATCGTCGGGTTGTTGGCGGTCGAGGCCGGGCACGCGGTCTGGCAGACGACATACTGGTTGCCGAACACGCCATCGGAGAACCAGCGTTCCTGCAGCGTCAGGCTGAAGAGGTCGTTGTCGTAGCTTTGCGTCGCCAGCCATTTCCAATCGGGGGTATTGCCAGTGTTCGCACCGGCCTGATCGACCGTCGCGACACCGGCGATGCCGGCATTGACCAGGAACTCCTTCACATGCGTGCCGAGCGCGCGGATCGTGAAATTGCCTGGAATGCCCAGCGGCTGCTTCCACTGATAGCTCGCCTCGATATCGAACCCGCTGGTCTTCCAGGACGCCAGGTTGAACGGCTGGACGTTGATGAAATTGCCGCCCTGGACCGGGCTGTTCAGCACGAACCCGCCGCAGAACGCCTGGTTGCCCTCGAAGCAGAAGCGCACGATCTGGTCCGCCGACAGCGTCGAGACCACGCCGTCCAGCTTGATCTTGTAATAGTCGAACGACAGACCGAGGCCCGGCGCCCAGGATGGATGCGACAGGACGATGCCGACCTCGGTATTGCGCGCGATTTCCGGCTTCAGATTGGGGTTGCCGACGGTGTTCTGGAATGCCTGCACGGCCGGGCCGCCAAACGGATTGGTGAAGCTCGGCAACGTCGTCACGGTCGGTGCCGCGAACAGCTCGGACAGGTTCGGCGCGCGGACGTCGCGCGAGGTGACCGCGCGCAGGCGGATGCCGTCGATCGGCGTATCCCAGGTGCCGCCGACCTTCCACGCCCAGATCGTGCCCGACGTGCTGTAATGCGTCACGCGACCCGCGCCGTTCAGGTTCGCGCGGCCGATGCTCTTGCCGTCGAACAGCGGCAGGTTGAGCTCGAGGAAGCCTTCATACACCTCGTACTTGCCGCGGCCGTTCTTGTAGTTGCCCGCCGCCCAGTTGCTGCCGAGCGTCGAATTAAGCAGCGGATCGGCGGGGTAGTCGGCGCTGTTCGGGCTGACGCTGGTGACGCCGGCGCCATAGGGGTCGCCGTGCACGCGGTAGAATTCGCGGCGATATTCGCCACCGAACGCGACCGCCAGCGGTCCCGCCCACAGGCTGAGCGGTTCGCCGGAGAAGTTGAGGCTGGCCACGTCCTGCGTCAGCTTGGTGCGCTGGAGCGGGCCGTTCGTGGGCGTGACATAGGCCAGCGCAGCGGACGACGGTTGCACCCCGCCGAAGACGTTGATCGGCTGGCACCCGGCGGTGCGCGCGGCGGCGTCGGCACAGACGATCGAGCCGTTCAGCGTGATCGCGTTGGTCGCGGCGACATAGCGGTTCTGCAGCACGGTGTTCTCGACGTCGATCGCCGCCAGCGTGATGCCATGCTCGTAATAGGCGTCGTACGACCACGGCGTGCTGCCGATGTCGAACTTGCCCTTCAGCCCGCCGACGAAGCGATACTGGCGCCGGTCGGTATAGACATGCGGGTCGGGGAAGTTGCCGTTGCTCGTCCCGAAGTTGAACTGGGTGATGCCCGCCGTCGTGCAGCGGTCGCGCACCAGCTGCGGCAGGAACGGATTCGCGCACTGCACCGTCAGGTTCGGCCGGTTATAGCCCGGGCTTGGCTGGTTGTTGGTCTTCACCTGCGCCAGGTTGACGGTCACATAGGCTTCGTTGTTCTCCGCAAAGTCGAAGCCGAGCCGACCGAACCCGTTCAACCGCTCGAGCCCGGATTTCAGCGAAGCGCCCGAACCCGGCGTGCCCGACAGGTCGCCGCCGACGCAGAAGCTGTTCGACGGGAAGCAGTTCGTCACCCCGCCGGTACCGGTCGGGCGGCCGTTCGATCCGTAGTTGAACGCGAACGGCTGACCGTTCTGGTCGAACGCGATGCCCTGGAGCGGGCCGTTGTTGATCAGGCCGTAGCGCGCATATTGATAGGGCTGGGCGAAATCGCGGTAGTTGAACTGCGGCAGCCCGTTGTTGGTCTGCCCGGAGTTGAGCAGCGTGGTGGCCTTGTACCAGTTGCGGCCCTTGGCCAGGTCGGTACCGAAATCACCCGGGCCGACGCCGTCCTCATGGTCGTATTCGCCGCTGACGATCAGGTGCAGCTTGTCATCGAACAGCGCCGTGCCGAACGCGGCCTGTACCAGCGCCTGCTGGTCGTCGCCGTAATTGGTGATGCCGCCCTGGACGTTCGCCTTGAAGCCCTTGAACCGGGTGTCGGTGATGAAGTTGACCACGCCGCCGACCGCGTCCGAACCATAGGACGCCGACGCGCCACCGGTGACGACGTCGACTCGCTTGACCAGCAGCTGCGGGAACATGCTGATGTCGGGCACGCCGGTGACGTTGGCGCCGACGACACGCTGGCCGTCAAGCAGAGTCAGCGTGCGGATCGGGCCGAGCCCGCGCAACGAGAACGAGCTGAGCCCCTGCGTCCCGCTCGACGTGCTGAAGGTGCCGGTAGACGCGCCGGTCGACCCCTGCAGCGACGGCAATTGCGCCACCGCGTTGAAGATGTTGGGCTGCGCGTTCTTCAGGATTTGGTCTTCGCCGATCACCGTCGTCGGCGTCGGCGCATTGTAGCCGCTCGAGGTGATGCGCGTGCCGGTAACGACGATGTCCGGGCCTGATGTCGACCGCTCCGGGGCTGTCCCGTCGGTCGTGGTGGTCGGCGCGATCGACTGTTCCGGCGCCGCGGGATCGGCGGACTGCGTCGAAGCCGGCGCCTGCTGCAGGGGACGCGCAAACGCCGGTCCGCACAGCAGCATCGTCGCCAATACGGTAAGGCTGGTTACGTTACCACTTGTCCGCAAGCTGCGACCGCGCCCGATGCTACCCATAGTCCATCCCCTATCCGTGCAGGGCCGCCGATGGTTCGGCCTGATCCCTTGCGATAGCTTTACTCTACCGGAGCGCGCGCCCGCTGCATCTACGACCAAAGTCGGACAGCGTGTGTCCTAGGATCCGCGTCAGGGCCGCGCGGAATAGAGCGCGCGGTGGGTGAGGATGAACAGCGTGCGCCCGTCCGCGCCGCCGAAGATCAGTTGCAGCGGCCGCTCCGGCACGTCGATCCGCCCCAATTCGCGGCCCTCCGCATCGTGGACGAACACCTGGCCGTTGGCGATATAGACGCGCCCGTCCGCCCCGCGTGCGACACTCTCGCCACCGCGCGCGGCGAAGGGCTGGAGGCCGGTCACGACCCCGCCGGTGCCGAGCACCCCGCTATAGGTCCGGTCCTCCGACCCGTTGGCGAGATAGACGCGCGACCCGACCGTGCCGGTGACGAAGCCGTACGTGTCGAGCGTATCGGAGAAGCGCCACCCGAGATGATCGGCCGGCCCCTGCTGCCACACCCGGTAGGCGGGCAACGCAAGGCTGCCATCAGCCGAGCGATATTCGGTCGGTTTCGCGACGCCCATGTCGCGCGCGAACATCTCGGCCAGCGTCGTGAAGTGGTCCGTCGTCGCATCATATTGGTCGCGGAACTCGCCGTTGTTCCAGAAGCTGCCGGGCAGGGCGACGCGTGCGCCTGGCTCGGCTGCAACCGGTGTCGGCGCGATGATCCGCACCGTCTGCGGCGTCTTGGGATCGATGTTGTAGACCGTTGCCGCCGCACCCGACGACGACAGCACCAGCAGCTTGCCCGACGCATCCACCGCCACATTGACCGGATCGAGCGGCGCGTCGGCGACGATCGACAACCCCTCGGCCGCGCTCCAGCCATGGATCCGGTGGAACTGCCGATCGACGAAATACAGCTTGCCGCCGGCATCGACCGCGCCGCCGCCGATCGACCGGAACCCGTCCGCCAGCAGCGTCACCGGCACCATCGATGCGGTCGCTGCAACCGGCGGCGCATCGGTGACGTCGAGCACCGCGAACTCGCGCTCGCGCAGGTCCGTCCCGCGCGTCACGTCACGGATCGCGTTCTCGTACGGGTATTTGCTCGCGCGCAGATACGTCCCGCAGCCGTTCGCGTCGCAGGTCGAAAACCCGCTCTCGGCGTTCACGTGGACGTTGCGAAAGCGGATGCCGGTCGACCCGTACAGCGTCACCGCGGCCCGCGCCGGCTGCAGCGACCGGGTGACGCGATAGGCGTGAAAATTCGCGAACAGGATATCGCGCGAATTGCGCACCTCCAGCGCCACGGTATCGCGGCTCTCGCCCGCTTCCTCTTCGGTCTGCGGCGCCAGGAACTGCCAGTTGCGCACGCCGTCCAGCACGATCTCGGCCCGCCGGTGATGCTCGGCCGACATCTGGTAGACATAGCCCGGCGTGCTGGTGTTCGACACGTACAGCCCGGCCTGCGCATAGGTGTTCGGCGTCCACAGCCCGTTGAACGTGCCGCCGCCACCGTCCGTCACCCACAAACTCGCATATTGCCCGTCCCAGCGTTTCGCCGGATCGGCGTCGGCGGTATGGTCGGCATTATACGGATCGAACCGGCTGCCATCGGCCAGGAAGGTGCCGTGCCCGCCCTGGAATTTCACGTCGTCGACCAGCGAGCGTTCGCCCGCCCGCCACAACAAGGCGGTCGCACGCGGGTTTCGTCCGCCGGTGGACAGCCCCAGTCCCGAGACGATCGCCGCGCCCCCGCGCGCACTCTCGATCAGCGCGCGCGGGCTGCCGACGCCGCGATACGTCGGGCTTTCCTCCGCCAGCACGATCTGCGTCAGGCTCGGGTGCAGCCCGATCAACACGCTGTCCGCACGCAGTTTCAGCGTATCGCTGACCCGGTAGAAGCCCGCCGGGAAATACAGCACGCGGTGGCTGTCGATCGCGCGCTGGATCGCGGCTGTGTCATCGGTCGCATCGTCCCCGCGGACGCCCAGGTCGCGGACGTTGGCCCAGGCAGACACCGGCGGCAACGCACGGATCGCCGCCTCGGCACGGCGCGGCGCAGCGGGCAGGGGGGCGGCATCCATCCGCGTCGCGAAACTCCCCGTCGTGCCGATCGCCGGCACGGTCAGCCCGTAGGTGAATTCGCGCACACGGTAGCGCGCAGCAGGCCCGGACACCGTCCGCCCGCTCTCACGGAACTGCGCGAACACCGGCGTGCCGACCGCGACGGCGTTGTCGAAGCCGATCTGCGTATAGGCATTGCCTTCGTTGCTGATGATCACGCCCGCCTTGGCGACGTTCTCGAACCGGACGTCCTTGCCCCACAGCCAGTCGCCATAGCCGCGATCGATCTCGATCCCGACCGGCACGTTGCGGAACACCGTGTTGACCAGCGTCAGCCCGGCCTCATGCTCGCGGATCGCCGCATCGCGCTGCCCCTCGAAGGTCGAATCGAGCAGCGTATATTGCCAGGCCGGCGAGGTCTTCTCGGTCAGGATGCCGTATCTCCCGCCGAAGAACCGCAAATCCTGCCCCAGATTGCCGACCTGGTAGATGCCCGCGAGGCCCGACCCGAGATGGAAGTCGATATGGCTCAGATAGGCATGTTGCGCGGCATGGAAGCGCACGCCGGTCGCCGCCGGATTACCCGCGCCGATCTCGAAATCGACGTTGGACAGCGCCGAATAGAAGGTGCCGGAATTGGCGTCGGCGATGGCCGGATCGAACGGCACGCTGGTCGGGGGCGGCACCGGGACCGGCGGCCGCGCCGGCTCGCCGGGCAGGGCAGGGCGGTTGCCGGTGAACTGGATCATGCTGCCGACGCCCTGCTGGAAGCCGGGCGTCGCCGGCGCCAGCACGAACACCGGTCGCGTCCGCCCGGTGCCGAACATCCGCACTCCTGGCCACATGTAGAGCGTGCGCGTGATCCGGTATCGCCCCGCAGGGAGGAAGACGATGCCCCCACCGCCTTGGTTCGCGCCACCCCGACCCGCTGCCGCGTCGATCGCCTTCTGGAGCGCGGCGGTGTCGTCGGTCCGGCCGTCCCCTGAGGCAACGACGGTCACCGCGCGAGGATCGGCGGGGGCAGTGGCGAACACGGAAACCGAGCTGACCTTCGGCGCCGCCGATGCCGACATGGCCGTGGTCGAAAGCAGCATTACGCCGACGGCGGTCGCGAATCTGGCTGTCATCACGGTTCGATCCCTTGCATGGCGCATTTATGTCGGTTCTATCGCCCGGGACGGGTTCGGACGCCCGCGACGAAGGTCGTAATGGTCAAGTTACCGCGCAGGCGGAATACGTTGCGGACGCCGGCGATCCGCGTCGGTCGCGAACGCAAGGGCCGTCGGTGCAGCCACAGGCAAGGATCGACAGCGCGAGCGAACGGCACGCGAACCCCCGCGGCATAGTCGTGATGGGTGTCAGTGGCACGGGCAAGTCGACGCTGTCCGCGCGGCTCGGCAACGATCTTGGCTGCCCGGTGCTGGAGGGCGACACGTTCCATGCCGCCGCCAGCGTCGCCAAGATGCAGGCTGGCCACCCGCTGACCGACGAGGACCGCTGGCCGTGGCTCGACCGGCTGGGCAGCGCGATCGGCATAGCCGCCGGCGAACACGGCCTTGCGGTAGCCGCCTGTTCCGCGCTGAAACGTAGTTATCGCGAGCGCCTCTCCGCAGCGTCGGCGGCACCGCTGTTCTTCGTGCTGCTCGACACCGGACAGGACGAGATCGCACGGCGGCTGACGACCCGCACCGGCCATTACATGCCGGCCAGTCTGCTCGACAGCCAGTTGGCGACGCTGGAACGCCCGGGGCTCGACGAATGCGCGGTAATCCTCGATGCACGCCAACCGCCCGACCAGCTGGCGGCAGCGGCGCTCGCCTGGTTCGCGCGTGTGGCCGCCGACTGACGCGTCACGGCATCAGCCGCTTGCGGCCCTGCGACAGATGCCAGCGCATCGCCAGCGCCGCGCCATCCGCATCGCGGGTGCGGATCGCTTCGACGATGGCGTCGTGCTCCTCCATCATCGCACCGATCGCCTCGGGTGGCCGCGACCGCGAAATGTCGACGCCAGCGCGCAGGATCTGCATGACGTCCTCCTGCAGATGGTCGAACATCGGCAGGAACGCGGAATTGCCCGTCGCCTCGGCGATCGCGCGGTGCAGCAGCCAGTCCTCGTCATGCGCGGGAACGTTCGACAACAGCGCGGTGCGCAGCGCCTCCAGCGCGCGCTCGATCGTGTCGAGTTCCTGGTGCGACCGGCGCAGCGCCGCCAACCGCGCGGTCTCCGCCTCCAGCACGAAGCGGACTTCGTATGTGCCGAGGGTCCGCGCCAGCGCGTCGATCGGCATGTGCGTGCCCAGGCGTTCCGAGGGTCGCCGCTTCACATAGGACCCGGCGCCGCGCCGCGCCTCGGTGATGCCGTCCGACGCCAGCCGCGCCAGCGCCTCGCGGACGATCGTGCGCGACATGCCGAATGATCCCGCCAGGCTCGATTCGGACGGCAGCCGATCGCCGGGCGTCAGCCGGCTGTCGTTGATGATCCGGACGATCGCCGTATAGGCGCGGTCCGCCAGCCGTTCCTCGCTCACCCGCGTCCTCCCAGGGCCTTGGCGCCCTCACACGACATAGCTGAGTGCCACAACCAGGGTGAGCCCGACCACCGAGATCACCGTTTCCAGCAGTGACCAAGTCTTGAACGTATCCGCGGTGCTGGTGCCGACATAGCTCTTCACCAGCCAGAAGCCGGGATCGTTGACGTGGCTGAAAAACACCGACCCCGCGCCGATCGCGAGCACCACCAGTTCCGGCGACACGCCTGAACCTGCGACGACGCCGGGCATGATGCCGACCGCCGTGATCGTCGCGACGGTTGCCGACCCCGCCGCTAGCCGGATGCCGACCGCAACCAGCCAGCCGAGCAACAACGGCGAGATCGCGTACATCAACACCAGCCGCGCCAGCAGGTCCGACAGCCCGGCACTCACCAGCACCTGCTTCAGCGCACCGCCCGCGCCGATCGCCAGCAGGATCGCGCCCGCCGCGCCCATCGTCTCGTGCCACATCGCATCCTGGATCGCCGCCTCGCGCAGCCGCCGCCCGAACAGCAGCGGCAGCGCCAGCAGGTTGGTGACGAGCAGCGCGACGACCGGATTGCTCGCCGCGACCAGCCAAGGCGTCCCCTTCAGCCCCGGCAGCATCTGGCCGATCTCGCCCGTCGCGATCAACAGCACTGGCAACAGCACGATCGCCAGCGCGGCGAAGCGTCCAGGCGTCGGTATCGCCAGCCGATGATCGCCCAAGACCGGCGGTGCCAGCCGCACACCAGGCGTGACGAACCTCGCCAGCACCGGTCCGGCAAGGATCGCGGTCGGGATCGCGATCAGGATGCCGTACAGCATCGTCTTGCCCAGGTTCGCGCCCAGCGCCTCGACCGCGAGCAACGGCCCCGGATGCGGCGGCACCAGCGCATGGACGACGCCGAGCCCGGCCAGCGCCGGCATGATGAGCCGCAGCTTCGCCGCATCGCGCGTCGCGTCGTCGGGTCCCGCCATCTCCTCGGCGGCGGCGACGACGATCGGTAACAGCAGCACCAGCCCGGTTTCGAAGAACAGCGGCAGGCCGATGACGATGGCGATACCCAGCGTCGCCCAAGGCGCGGCGCGCACGCCGGTCAGTCGCAGCGCGCTCTTCGCCAGCGCCGCGGCAGCACCCGACAGGTGCAGCATCGCGCCCAGCGACAGCCCCAGCGCGACGACCAGCCCGGTGCCGCCGATGATGTCGCCGACGCCCTTCTGCACCGCCTTGGCGATCTCGGGCAGCGGCAGCCCGGCGAGCAGCCCGACGGTGAACGCGCCGCACAACAGGCCGATGAACGGATGCAGCCGGCCGCGCACGATCATCAGCACCGCCAGCAGGATGCCCGACAGTGCGGCGACGATCAGGCGGATGTCGCCACCCGTCATCGCGGCGCCGACCGGTCATGGCGTTTCGCCTGTCGCATCCTCGTTCCTCCGCTCGATACGGCGACGCCTTCGCCTGCCGTGGTTCCTGATAAGATGTTGGACAGGTCTGCGCCGATCGGCAACAGAAAACGCTTGATCGTCTCCGATAGACCGGCCCATACAGAAAACCTGTCCAACCGAATCGCGCAAAGCGAACGAGGGACAAGAGGAGGGTGATGATGGAAGCCACGAACGCCGATACGCCGAACAGCCTGACGCCGACCCAGTTGAAGGTCATGCGCGGCGTGCATTCGGGTCTACTCAACAAGCAGATCGCCTATGATCTCGGCATCGCCGAGGCGACCGTGAAGGCGCACATGACCGCGCTGATGCGCAAGCTAAAGGTCCACAACCGCACCCAGGTCGCGATCGCCGCCCAGACGCTCAGCTTCTGACGTCCGGGAGAATAGCGATGAAGGCGCCCCTGCTGCTCGCCGCGGCGACGATCCTGCTCCCCACGCCCGTCCTGGCAACGCCAAAACGGTCAATCTCGGTCTACACGACCCAACCGAACGAACCCCGAGCGATCGTCGTGAAGGGCGTAGGCGACGGCCGCGAGGACGATACCGCCGCAATCCAACGCGCCATCGATACTGCCGCGCAAGGCGGCCATGGCGGCGTCGTGTTCCTGCCGTCCGGGCGCTACCGGATCAGCCGCACGATCTTCGTCCGCACCGCCGTGCGCGTGTTCGGCGTCGGCGCGACTCGCCCCGAAATCATTCTCGGCGACAACAGCGCGGGCTATGCCACCGGCGTCGCCGCGATGCTCAGCTTCACCGGCGAGGACCAGTATCGCTCGGGCGCCGTGCCGGTGCCGCCGCCGACCAGCGTGCCGTTCGACCCGAAGATATTCGACGCGACCTCCAGCACCTTCTACTCCGCGCTCGCCAATGTCGATTTTCGCATCGGTGCAGGCAATGCCGGCGCGGTCGCAGTGCGGTTCCGCGTCGCGCAGCACGGCTATCTGCGCCATGTCGACTTCCATATCGGGTCCGGTCTGGCCGGCGTCTATCAAGCCGGCAACGAATTCGAGGACCTGCGCTTCTACGGCGGTCGCTATGGCATCATGTCCGAAAAGACCTCGCCCGCCTGGCAGTTCACGCTGATCGATTCCGAATTCGAAGGTCAGCGCGATGCCGCGATCCGCGAGCACGAGGCCGATTTGACACTCGTCAACGTCGCGATCCGCGACACGCCGGTCGGGATCGAGATCGACCGCAGCTATTCGGATTCACTGTGGGGCAAGGACGTCCGGTTCGAGAACGTCACGCAGGCCGGTGTCCTGATATCGGCCGAAAAGAGCGTCTTCACGCAGATCGGCTTCGACAATGCGGTCGGCATCAATACGCCGACTTTCGCGCGATTTCGTGAGAGCGGCAAGACCATCGCCGGATCCGCCGCCAGCTACCGCGTCAGCGATTTCTCCTACGGCCTGAAGCTTCCTGCACTCGGGACGATCGGCGACTACGCCACCGATATCACGATGGCGCCCCTGGCCCGGGTGCCCGCACGCCGCCCGGTCGCGATCCGCGCACTGCCGTCGGTCCGCGAATGGGCGGACGTCCGCGCCTTGGGCGTGAAGGGCGACGACACCGCCGACGATACCGCAGCACTGCAGCGGGCGATCGACACCCACCGCGTGCTCTATTTCCCGATGGGCCGCTACCGTGTCACCGATACGCTGCGGTTGCGCCCCGACAGCGTGCTGATCGCGCTGCATCCCAGCCTGACGCATATCTACCTGCCCGACGACACGCCCGCCTTCAGCGGCGTCGGCAGCGCCAAGGCATTGATCCAGAGCGCGAAGGGCGGCAACGCAATCGTCCACGGCCTCGGTTTGTGGACCGGCGGCGTCAATCCGCGCGCGACCGCGTTGCTTTGGAAGGCCGGCGAGACTTCGATGGTGAACGACGTCAAGATTCAGGGCGGTGGCGGCACCGTGCTGACGAAGGGCAGCCCGATCGGATTCGGCGATCCGCGCGCACGCTTCGACGGGCAACATCCGAGCATCTGGGTGACAGACGGCGGCGGCGGCACCTTCGCCGCGCTATGGTCGCCCAACACGCTCGCCTCCGCCGGCTTCTACGTCTCCGACACCAAGACGCCGGGCCATGTCTACGAACTGTCCGCCGAGCATCATTATCGTGCGGAAATCGTCCTCGACAATGTCGAGAACTGGGAGTTCCTCGCGCCGCAGACCGAACAGGAGGTGCGCGACGGTGTCGACGCGATCTCGACCGAAATGCGCAATTCGCGCAATATCCTGTTCGCCAACTACCACGGCTACCGCGTAACCCGCTCGATCAAGCCGATGGACGCGGCCGTGAAGCTCTACAATTCAGGCAATATCCGCTTCCGCAACGTCCACGTGAACGCCGAAAGCGGCTTCGCCAGTTGCGACGCCAAGGGCTGCGGCACCTACCTCCGCGCCAGCAAGTTCCCGTTCGAGAACAGCATCAAGGACATGACCGGCCGGCAGGAGGTGCGCGAGCGCGAGTTCGCGAAACTCGACGTGCCGGCCGCGCCTGCTAGCGCCGCAACCACCTCGGCAGTGCCGGTGTCGCCTGGCGTCGAGAAACTCGCGGACGGCTTCTACTCGATCGCCGGCGGCACGGTCGATGCGAAGGGCAAGCTCTACTTCATCGACCGGTTCTTCCAGCGGATCCATGGCTGGTCGAAGGAGGCGGGGCTGTCGATCGTGTCCGACGCGCCGCTCGACGCGGTCAATCTGGCGGTCGACCGGTCGGGAAAACTTCTCGTCCAGTCCTCGGCCGGCCGCGACGGCACGGTCTACAGCATCGATCCGGCCAAGCCCGCCGAGGTGACGTTGATCGAACCGACCGCGGCGCGCACCCATCGCGGCGCTGCGACGCTGCTGCCGGTCAACGTATGGGCCAATGGCGAGTTCGCCGATCGGATCGATCCGAAGACCCACACTTATCCGACTCTCGCCGACTTCTTCACGACCAAGATGGGCGAGGCCAAGCCGCAGGAATATGTCTCGCCCGACGGCTCGCTGACGCTGCCGGCGTTCCGCGTCTGGAACCAAGGGCCCGACGATCATCGCGGCTGGCGCTGGTCCGATACGCTCGACGCGCACGGTCTGGTCGCGGCCGAACCCGGCGCGCGCGTCACGCTCACCAACGCGTCCGAGAACCGCACGTATAGCGGGCTGGTGGGCGAAGGCGGCAAGGTCACCGACCTGAAGATCGTCGCCGACCGCGGCGGTGAAAGCGTGGCCCGTGATGCGAGCGGAAACCTCTACGTCGCGAACGGGCAGGTGTTCGTTTACGGACCGGACGGCGCGCTGGTCCGCCGCATCGATGTACCGGACCGTCCGCTGCAGTTGTTGATAGGCGGCACGGATCGCCGGACGCTGTTCATCCTCACCCACCACGCGCTGTATTCGGCCAACCTCTAAAGAAGGCATAGCGGGCGCGTGATCATTTCTGGTCACGCGCCTGCATGGCGCGGTATGCATCACGCAGGACGACGCCCACCGACGATCAGCTTGCAAGGCTCGGCGCCACTTTCGAGGCGTTCTCGCGCCGCTACAAGATGACGGAATCGATCCGTGCGGAAAAGCCGCTGAACGAACTCAACAAGCAGGCCCCGTGCTTTGTGGCCTCGCTGTGGCGTATCCGATCATCGGCGTCGCCTTTTCGCAGCACGCGCATGACAAGGCGTACACTGACGGTGCGCTGCGGTTCGACTAGGACCGGCGCCGGCAGCAGCCCGGAACGATGCGCGACGGCGAGTGGCGGATGAGCATGGGGGTTTGCAAGCGGCAGCTTCCCCTACCTCCGCATGCCCGGCGCCACGGTACAGATCACACTCCGAGCCCACGCCAGCGCGACGGTCGGCTGTTCGGCTCATTCGACTGCGGTGCAATTCTGAATCTCAAGACTGCCGTCAGTCAGTTTCGCGGTGAAATGAGCATGGGGCTCGTCTGGCGCTTACCGAGGAAACACTGTTCGACGAACGCAGCGGTCGGATCATGAACCCGACGCTGGCGGACTGTCACATCCCCTCGCACCTCGACGTGCCCGAGATCGACGTGATGTGGACCGGCATTCCCGACCCGCGTTCGCCGCTGGGCACGCGGAATCGACGAGATTGGCGTCGCGGGGCGGCCGTCGCCAACGCGGTGTTCAACGCAACCGGGAAACGCGTCCGCGACCTCCCGATCACGCTCGATAAATTGCTGTAACAGCCGAGCCTTCAGAAGCGGACCTGGCTTTCCAGCACGTCCGCCCTGGCCGCCGTCTTCAACACGACGCAACCGCTGTCGATCGTAGTGCCGTTGATCTTGCAGCTATAATCCCGCTCGGCGATCCAACGACGCTCTTCGTCGCGAAGCCTGGTTTTCGCGCCGGGATCGTTTGCGAGCTGGCGCATCACGCGCTGATACGCCTTGTTCAGCCGATCGTCCTGCGCCGCCACTTCACGCTGGGCGCACATATTGACCTGCACGGTGTTCGATCCGGCGCGAGCAGCGCAGGATTTGAATGCAGCCGACAGGTTCGATGAATCCTGCGCCGCCACTGGTGCAGCCGTGCCGAGAGTGGTGGCCAGCATCGTAATCAGCAAAATCTTCATGGACATCTCCCGTTTTCGGCAACTTTCCATTGCCGTTGTCCCGGGTCAAGCGCCACCACCGCATTGCGGTCCCCCGTCCAGTCCCGTAGCGAAATCGCATGCTGAGCAAGAGCGACCAGGCAGCCCTGAACGTGCAGCACGCACGCGAGATGCGCGCCGCCGGGCGATCGTACCGCGAGATTGGTCGCGCGCTTGGATTGAGCAGCGCGCAACTTGGGCATGTCCGCCGGTCGCTCAAGCGCGAAAAGGCCGCGCGCACCCGGCTGCGGTCGACGGTAACGGCGGCAACGGACCGCGACCTGCCAATCTCGCGGTCGGTGTTGCCGGCGGGCCTGCGACGCAACCTGATCGCTGCCGGCTACATCACCCTCGGCGATATCGCGGACCGGATCGGCGATCCGGATCGCCCAGGGCTGGAGACGCTGTTAGGCATCGGACCGTTCCGCGCCCGCCAGGTACGGACCCTGCTCGAGACGCTCGGGCTCTACGCCGACACGCACGATCTCGAAGCGGCGGTCGCGAAGATCTTTCCGGAGTTCTGCTGACGCGCGTTCATCGCGCGGGACCTTGAGCGGCGAGAAAGGCGATGACGTTCGCGCGGTCTCCGGGGTCGGGTAGACCGGCAAACGCCATACTGGTACCTGGTACCAAGCGACGCGGGTTCGTCAGCCAGATACCCAGGCGCTGTTCCGTCCAGACGCCGCCCAGCGCTTTCAGGTTGGCGGTGTAGCCGTACCGAACGCGCCGCGCCGCAACCGGCGCGCCGACGACCCCGTAGAGGTTGGGCCCATCGGTATCCGACCCGCCGCTGCCGATCGTGTGGCAGGCCGCGCAACGTCGGAACACGACTGCACCTAAAGCCACCGGGTCTTCCTCACTGGACCCGGCGGGCGACGATCCGCAACCGGCCAAACCGACGGCAAGGACCATTGCCGCGCAGGTGCCTAAGCGACGGTGATCAGTCGTCAATTCAGCCGACCCTCTCTATGCCGGTTCGACAGCATGCCTTCGCATCGCGAGGCCGGGCCTGGTGCCGGTTGCAGGAATCGAACCCGCGACATCCAGTTTACAAAACTGGCGCTCTACCAACTGAGCTAAACCGGCCACGGCCAAAAACCCCAGAAATCTGCGGATTTCGGGTGTATCTAGAAAGTGATTGAGCCAGTCAACGGCAAATCCGGTGCGAACAGGGTCAAGGCGACACTGCGCCATTCCCCAGATCAGAAACGGGCGCTCAAGGACGCGCGCACGGTCCGCGGCGCACCTGGGTAGATCCAATAGCTGTTATACGAACTCTGCGCGAAGCGGGCGTTCAGCAAATTGTCCGCCTCCAGTCGCGCGCGAAAATTGATCGAGACGGGAATTTCCACCGCCGCCTTGAGCTTGATGTAATCCGGCAGGACCAGCCCACTCGTGTCGGTAGCCCCGGAGCGCTTGCCGACATACGCCGCCCCGCCGCTGACCAGCCAGTCGCCGTTGCTGCTCTCGACCCGGCGAACGAGGAACAGCGAACCGGAATGATCGGGCACGTTGAGCGCGAGCGAAGTCGCGAACGTTTCGTCGTCGTAGCGGGCCCGGGTCCAGGCGTAGTTGACCACTGCCTGCCAGCGGTGGCCAAGACGCAGCGCCGCGTCGAAGTCGATCCCGCCGCTCCGTAGCGATCCGACCGGCGCCAGGAAGTTGGCGTCGTTCGGATCGGTCGTCAGGACGTTGGATTTGCGGATGTCGAACCAGGTTACGCCAACGTCGACCCCGCTCCAACGGCCGCTGGCGCCGATCTCATAGCCATGCCCCTTTTCCGGCGCGAACGCGGCTTCGTCGCTGCCGCTGCCGGAGTTGAGGAGATTGGACTCGCCCCAGTTGGCGTGCAGCGAAACGGCATCGTCGATCTCGTACTTCGCGCCGAGCCGAAAGGTCACCGGCGAGCCGTCGGCCCGCGAAACCGTTCCCGTCAGGTTCTTGTCCAGCTTTTGGCTGTAATCGTCCAGCCGCACGCCGCCGACCAGCGAGAAGCGATCGGTTACGTCCCAGAGATCCTGCGCGTAGAGCGTCAGCCCGCGTCGTGTCTCGCGCTGGTCGATGCTCGGCAACAGCGGCGACGCTTGCGCCACGCCATAGACGGGGTCGTAGATATCGATCGCATAGGGATTGCCCCCCAGCGCCGGGTCGGACGGATTTCGCCGGCGCAACAGCTCGAGATAGTCGAGCGTATAACCCTTGATACCGAAACTGGGGTGGTGCGTGCCCAGTGCCTCGACATGGCCGCGCAGTTCAAGCCGCCCGGCAAGGTCCTCTACCTCATAGCCCCGCTCGCGCCGTTGCCGCCACAAGGCGCGTCCACCGACCAGTCGCGACTGATCGGCGGAGAAGCCGCGCAGCGATCCGGTGCGATACGCCATGCCTCCAACCAGCGACCAGCTACCGCCGAGTTGAGCTTCGCCAGTGAGCTGATGCCGGGTGTCGCGCGCGCGGGTATCGCCGTTCGCGGGTTCTCCAAAGAAGCGCGATGCCGGCAGCGCCAGCGGATCGCCGTTGACTGCGATCACGCCGCGATCGAACGGCGCATCATAGCGGATGAGTTGCCCGACATAGGTCAACTCCACAGCGTTCGAAGGGCGGAAGGTAAGAGATGGCGCGACGGTTCGGCGCGTCAGCCCGACATGATCGCGAAAGCCGTCGCTATCTTCGACCGCAACGATGATCCGTGCCGCGAAACTGGATGTCAGCGGACCGGTGGCATCGAGTTCGATACGTCGGGTATCGAACGATCCGTAGGTGAGCCGGGCGGAGGCTTCGGCGCTGAAACGCGGGGTCTTGGTGACCATGTTGACGCGCCCCGCCGGATCGATATCGCCGAACACCGCGCCGGCGGGGCCCTTGAGGATCTCGATCCGCTCGATCGTCGCGGGATCGCGTGCGGGCGCGCTGCCGCGATTGGCGATGAAGCCGTCGACATAATATTCGCCGCCGCCGTCCGCGGTGCTGAGGAAGCCGCGGATCGCGAAATTTTCGGCGAAGCCGCCACGGTTGTTCTGCTGGCTGCTGCCGCTGACAAGCTCCAGCGCATCGCTCAGTCGGTAGGTGCCGACTGCTTCGAGCAGATCCTGCTCGAGCGAACGGCTCGATTGCGACATGCGTTCGGTTGCGCGATCGGTGGAAAGGGCGGCATCGCGCGACTTGCGGGTGCCGAGAACGACAATGTCTTCAGGGTCGTCGACGTGCACATCCTGTGCCTGCACGGGTGCGGCGATTGCGCAGCCCGCGGCAAACGCACTGGCCAACCCGAACGGGCGCACGGTTTTGGTCACGCGCCGCGCGCGCGCGCTGAAACCCCAGTTGGGCAAGTCGTCCCCCTACAAAGCACTTGATATGATGTATCATCTTCTCTTGCGTCGCAGCGCCACAAAGGTCAACAGGACGCCACCGTCGGCAGTCGGCCTATAGGAAATCGGAAGTACGAGAATGCCCGTAACCGCAAAATCCCCGGCATCCGCGACGGCGTGCGGGTCTGTCTCACCGTCCGCTACGCCAGCAGCAGGAGCGCGACTTCAGGGCATCGATGCGCTTCGCGGGTTCGTGATGGTGCTCATGCTGCTGGATCATTTGCGCGAGACCTGGTTCCTGCATGTGCCGGTTTCCGATCCGATCGACGCCAGAACGGCGCTTCCGGCTCTGTACCTGGCGCGACTTGCGGTCAGCCTGTGTGCGCCGGTTTTCGTCGCGCTCACCGGGGTCGCCGCCTATCTCTACAGCACGAGGCACACGCTAGCGGAGACCCGGGCCTATCTGGTCAAGCGGGGCTTGGTGTTGATGATCCTCGAAATCGTCTATCTGTCCGAACTCTATTGGGGTGTCGCCAGCCCCACGCTGTGGCTGCAGGTCATCTGGTGCATCGGCCTCTGCATGATCGTTCTGGCGACGCTGGTCGCGCTGCCCCGGCCCGTTCTTCTGGGTCTCGGCTTGCTGATCCTCGTTGGCCATAACCTGCTCGATGCGATCCACCTGACGCCGCGCCAGCCATTCTTCCCGATCTGGACGATTCTGCATCAGCGCGATGTGATCGCGCTGCCGTTCGGACTTGTCGCGAAGACGACTTACCCGGTGCTGCCCTGGATCGGCGTAATCGTGCTGGGCTATGCGACGGGCCCCTGGTTCTCCTCAGGTATCGCCGTCCATGTGCGCGCGCGGCGCCTGGTGGGGCTCGGTGCCGCGATGTTGCTGGGCTTCATTCTGCTGCGCTTCGCGAATATCTATGGCGACGCGCCTTGGTTCGTCGTCGAGCAGAGTCCGATGCGAACCGCGATGAGTTTCTTCGCGCTTACCAAATACCCTCCATCGCTGCTCTTCCTGCTGCTAACCCTTGGTATCGGGGCGCTTCTCCTCGCCTGCTTCGAGCGCATGGGTAACGGCAAGCTGGTCGCCGCGTTGGCGGTGTTTGGCGGGGCGCCGATGTTCTTCTACCTGTTCCACCTCACAATATTGCGCATACTCTATCACACGGCATTCGCGATTTGGGGGGCGACTCAGGGCAGTACCTTCGGTGTCGCGGACTATGCGTGGGTCCTGCTGTGGTATGCCGCACTGATCGTACCGCTGTATGTGCCGACGGTCTGGTTCTCGCGCTTCAAGAGAGCACGACGCGACATTGGCTGGCTCAAATACCTATAAGCCAAGATCTACGCGCGGG
>Ga0247813_10000385_pt1 | contig 43660 bp, 45 predicted proteins | sample UWRJL169409C1_FD_180719 | JGI IMG/M metagenome (GOLD analysis project Ga0247813, IMG submission 180719) | Plant litter microbial communities from Arlington Agricultural Research Station in Wisconsin, United States - UWRJ-L169-409C-1 | ecosystem: Environmental > Terrestrial > Plant litter >... | reverse complement strand
GTCATTAGACACTCCTTCTGTTAGGCGCGGGCGGTCTCTCTCCCTGACCATCTGCGCTTGGATAACTGGTTCGAGTACGAAACGTTCCAGTTCCAACTTTTTAATGGGGGAAAACATTTTCCTCCATTTTCAAAAAAATCAAAAACAACACAACCAGCAGATTACAAAATGTAATTTACCAAATTGGTGTTTTTGCATTTTATGAGGTTAACATAGTGTTGCATTGAGGCCACAACAAGGTTTGTTGATGGGCGCGCTACAGCATAGTTAATCTCAAGTCAAGCCACTCTGGCGCATTAAGGGTTAAAGACACCTTAACGCGCCCTCATTCTTCTCGAAGCGGTTAGTCTGTCTCCAACCATTCCTGCCGATCCGGTTCACGCCGAATATACGTCTACAGTGCGAAACTATCACGACGCTGTCCATCCCCCATAAGTAGGTATGCGACGTCGTGTCCATCGAGATCATTTCCACCTCCGATTGAGGATATCACATTTCATCGTCAGGTGCATTAAAGATCCCTGTCGGGCTACGAAGGCGCTCATGCTGCAACAGGTGGCTTCGAAAGAAGGCATGAGCCATATTCTGTTGACGCTCGTCGCAAAAATTGGCGTCCTCGTTTTTACAATCGTAAGATAAGTAGTTGTTTTCGTTAAAGTCGATTTTGCCGGTTTTTACATTTATGCATTTGAAAAGGCCCAATAAAGCCTAGCTTCCCAAGCTCACAGTCTCGTCAGCAGTCGGAACGATGTCATTGGCGGGCGAGGGTGATTTGGGGGCGGGGGCCTGGTAGTCCTCGATGGCCTTCACAATGGCTTGCTGCCATGTTCCCAGATCGATCACGGGATGTTCTTCTGTCGGTGATAGAAGCCAGAACGGTCTCCCGCTACCATTTCTTCCAAGGCAATTTTCAATATAATCAGGTAGGCAAAGTCTCCGTTTGGCTTTGGAGTTCTTTAACAGTATCTGCGGTCAGCATAAACCGCCAGCTGGCACTTAGGCCACGCTGGCAGACGGTAACATCCATCAATCACGCGTCTTTCAGCGCGCGGTTTTCAGGCCAATGATATCAACTTGGTGGCCTTCCTGCAGAGCCCGGACTTCTTTCAGGCTTTTGTATCGTTTTCCGTCGGCATCGTAGAGGAATGGGAAGTTCTCTTGTAAAATATCATCAATCTCTGAAACGCGATTTTGCCCCATCAGTGCTGGCGTAATCTCGGCGCAGATTCCATCGGCATGGTTCCGCAGGTATTCCGGGGCACCTTTCAAGACGTTCAATTCGTACCCTTCGGTGTCCATGAACAGGAAGCCCTTTCTTGCGGGAAGAACGTCATCCAATCTGACCAGCGGTACTTCCTCTTGGCCCTTGTGAAAATCACGCACAAAAGAATGGCGGCCGATACTCGATGGATTGAGGTTGATAATGCCGGTTCCGGCAACGTCTCCGACCGCTTCGCGGCGCAACTCAATCCGGCTTGTTTCCTTTAGCTGCGCGAGGTTGTGTTCCAATAATTCAAAATTCGACCGGACGGGCTCGAAAGCAATAAAGTCACGAAAGCCCATTGCGTGAGCGCTCAGGCAAGAGGTGCCGATATTTGCACCTATGTTCACGAAGCACACATCTCTGGTTGCGTATAGATCAGAAAGGGTAGCAAAGAGCGACGCCTGGAAGCAGCCTTTTTCCAGTACTTCTTCGGCGATACTTTGTCCTCGAGTGTCGAGAAGCATCGGATATTTGCCTAGGAAATGGTATCTAACCTGATTAATTCCTATAGACTTACAAACATCCAAGAATGTACTTGGGTTTGATTTGCTCATATGCTCTAAGATGCGTTTGAGATACTTATTCCGCCTTCTAGGTCTTAGAAGTGTCATCATCAAGTTCATTGTTTGATTCATGTCTTCTCTCAAATTCATTTCAAGTAGTAACCTAGTTTGAAATTTCCCAAGCTGGATCTTAGCTTTCTTTCCATATCTCTGATAAAATTGCCATTGCTTTTACTATAGGCTGTATATATTGCCTTTATCTAAAATAACTATTGCCAATAACATCAAATCTGCGCGGATTTTGTTTTTTTGATCCGAATTCAACATTGCAAAACTTCGCATTGATCGGATGTTGCCGTGTCAAAAACGGATGTAGGCTGCTGAGAGGAATCTCAAGCCGGCAGTGCCGTATGAAGGCAGTCAACAACCTTTGCCGTTCCGCTCGGGTTGTTCCGACGCGGTGGTCAGGCATTTTGGTAGCAGCATGTTGAGCCACATGGCGAAGCGATGTGCTATGCGAGTTTACAGAAGGGGATTTTGTATGCGGTTGGCCGCCTGGGAGACCCGCCCAACCGCCGGTCTTTCAAGACCACGCAAAGAAAGCCGCCGCGCGTCCGGCTCGTCTCAAATCTACCCGCCGGCTGCCTGGATAAATCGTACGTATCTTGCCGCCAGGCCTTCCTGCAGCCGGTCCGTGATCAGCAGTGACATCTGGAATGCCGACGTGAGGTCGGGCGTTTCGCCGATCAATTCGGCGAGATAGACCACTTCGGGATCGTATTGATCCGGTGCATTCGCGACCTCACGCAAAAATGAGCGCAAGGCAATGCGGGCATTGGTCATCTGTGCGTGCTGGCGCTGACCATCGGAGAGGGGCATGCTGATCAGGAAGACGTGGGTATCAATGAAGCGGAGCAAGGCAGAGAAGCGCTCGGCGGTATCAGGCAGGCCAGCCTGCAGGTAGAGGCTGCTATTTGCCGCTTCGATGCCCTTAGTGCTGGCCCAACGGCCCAAATCGTAGCGATAGATCGTCGAAGGATCGTAGAGAAATTTTCCGGCAGCACACAGGGCAAAGCTCAGCGCCCAGTCGCAATAGCCGCCGTGTGTCGGGTGAGCTTCCGTAAAAAGCGAAAACAGGTTCTTGAAAAGCCCCGAGCGATAAAAGCTGTAATAAAGCGCATTATTGCCGGCTGCCTTCTGGTTGTATTCCAGTATCCGGCCGCCGGCGTCATCGGCGGTGATTGAAAACCGGTCGATGCGGTCCACACCCTTGCTGTTGGTCCAGATGGCTGTTTGCGGGCGAACACCGATAACGTCCTCTGGAAGTGCTGCAAAATCGAATGCTGGCCTGTCATCCAGGCCATAGATTTCGTCGTCATCGCCCATCGGCATCACAAAGGGTGTTTCGACCTTGGAAAGCGCAAAAGCTATATTCTGCAGGGCGCCGTCGCTGTCGGGAACGACATATGTCAGATAGGGCGAGCTGTTTTCGTAACGGGCCTGTTTCTCCGGGTCCCTCGAATTATCGGAAACGATCAACCGGCAGTTCCGCTTCTGCGCATAGATCAAGGCTGTCTCAATCGCGCTGGCGGAGTTGCGCAGGTCGCGATTGCTCGGCATGCAGAGAGAAAGTTGTATCATCCGGGCTATCCACGAAAGGCTTCTTTGCCTCGGCTATAGGCCGCCTCGGGTGTGCGAAGCTTGCGCGCAAAGTTGACCCGCATGCTGCAATCCAGCTTTGCGCCAGTCACCATCGTTAACACTGGCTGCTGGTTGGCTCTGGGATTATCGATGTCTCTCTCAAAAGCGTTGCAATGCTACAATGACAAGGATTATGAGGGCGCGTTGCGTATCCTGTGCCCGAAGCACCGGCATGTTCTCTCTGCCGAAGAAATATTGCTGGTGGCGCAATGTTACGCCAAGACCAAGAAATATGCTGATGCGGCCATCTTTTATCTAAAGGCGGCCGATCTCGGTGGTCCGAAGGCGGCGATGCTGAAAGCGCTGGCGGCGAATATGCTGCAGCAGGCCGACGATTCCCTTGCCTCCCTGCATACCGCCCGGCTTGCCGCCAAAACCGGCGGGTTCGACGCGAATGCCGAAGAGACCTACCGGCGATACCTGCACGAGTTTTTGTGTCTCGACGAAGCTTTGATGGACGACCAGCGTTTCCTGGATCGCATGAAGGCCGGTGACGAACGTTATCTCGCCGTTGAATTTCCCCAGCGCCATATTGGCTGGTGCGCGGACGAAAGCCTGAATGCGCGGCTGACAAAGGTCAATGGTGCGCCAGCGTTCACGCAGGCGTCACGGTCTGCACGCCGGGCAATGCCACATACCTTCACCGATAGAATCAGGATCGGGTATCTTTCTGCCGATTTCAGCGATCAACACGCGACGATGCGCCTGTTGCAAAGCGTACTGCTTCAGCATGACCCAGAGAAATACGACATCACGCTGTTCTGCTATACCCCGGACGAGCTGATCAACGTAGATGGCGGATTGCGGGCAACCTATCCGAACCTGATACGGATAGGGCATCTGTCCGATGAAGAGGCGGCCGCGCTGATCCGCAGCCGGGGCATCGATATTCTCGTCGATCTCAAGGGGCATACCAAGGGCACCCGCAGCGCCCTGGTCAATCACGGGGCTGCCCCCATCCAGGTGGCCTATCTGGGTTATCCCGGGTCAGGCACCGGCATCGATTGCGACTATATCGTCAGCGATGCCGTGGTGACGCCCGAAACCAGCCGGCCTTTCTATCATGAGAAATTCTGCCTGATGCCGGAGAGCTATCAGGCCAATGACAACGTCTACCGACCGCTGCCTTCCGCCACGCCGCGCAACGCACTTGGCCTTCCGCAGGACCGGATCGTCTTTGCTTCGTTCAACGCCCACCGCAAGATCACTCCGTCAACAGCCGGGCTGTGGGCGGATATCCTGCGGCAGGCAGAGAGTAGCGTCCTGTGGATGATGTGCGCAGATAGTTTTGCGAAGGACAATTTTACGCGCTGGATGAGTGCGGAGGGCATTGATGCAGACCGGATCATCTTTGCCGAACCGCTCGCATACCCGGCGCATATTGCGCGGTTGCAGGCCGCGGATATCGGGCTGGACACCTTCCCCTACAATGGTCATACGACGACTTCGGACAAGCTGTGGGCAGGTCTGCCGGTACCCACCTGCAAAGGTACGCATTTTGCCTCCCGCGTTTCCGAGAGCCTGCTGCGCGCGCTCGGCGTTGGCGAGCTGGTGGCGGACACTTCGCAACACTATGTCGAGCTTTGCGTGTCGCTGGCCAAGGATGCTGACAAGCTACGTGCTCTGAAAGACAGGATCGCGGCTCAGCGGACCGTCGCGCCATTGTTCGATACGGCGCGCTTCACCCGGCATCTGGAAAGAGCCTATGCGTTGATGATTGAACGTGCCCGCAACGGGCTCGTACCGGATCACATCACCGTGCCTGCGCTTTCCTGACATGAAACGTATTCATTTTGCCCCAACACTGGAAGGCGCTTGCTGCCTGCGGTGGACCGGCCACGGATCATTGCGCCCGGAACACTAAGCCCACCTGCGAGGGAGCGGATATCGGCAAAAGGTTCAGGAGTGCAGGATCTTTTCGATGATCGTGGTGGATTCATTGAGGTCGCCGAGTTCGTAGAGACCGGTTTCCTCAACCTGCCGGCAAACGAAGTTCACTCTGGCTTCATCATAGTCGAGCGCCGAGAGCAAGGTTTCCCGCAATCCGATTGCAGTCAGCAAAGTCGGTTCGCGAAGAAGATGCCCTTCACGCCAGTAGCTCATCCGTACAGTGACCGGCATCATTGGGTGATTCTCCTTCTGATGCGAAGTTTATCACCAAAGGCTCTAGTGTAGTTATCCCTAATATTGGTGATGTACTTCGTGTACGGAAAGCGCCGGTGCTATCTTTACCTACCCCTCGCTCAACATTTCCATGCCGCCGGTCAGCCGGTCCATTAAGCTGCGGCGGACGCGGCCGACATCGCGCAACGGCGGCTCGCCGAACTGACGGGCATATTCGCGGCTGAACTGCGACTGGCTCTCATAACCGACCTGATGGCCGGCAGAGCCTGCATCCAGCATATCCTCCAGCATCAGCCGGCGGGCCTCCTGCAGCCGCAGTTGTTTCTGATACTGCATCGGGCTCATGGCGGTGATGGCCTTGAAATGATGGTGCAGCGAGGAGACGCTCATGCTGACACGGCTGGCCAGATCCTCGATCTTCAGGGGCAGGGCGTAATGTTCCTTCAGCCAGACGCAGGCGCGGCTGATCTGGTGCGACTGGCTTTCGGTAACTGCCATCTGGCGCAGGCGCGCGCTCTGCGGGCCGGTCAGGAGCCTGTAGATGATCTCCTGTTCGATCAGCGGCAAAAGTGCCGGTATGTCGTCCGGCCGGTCCAGTAGCCGCAGCAGGCGGATGGCGGCGTCTTCGAGGTCCGGGGTCACCGAACTCACAGCCATGCCACGCGTCGTTGGTGCGGGTGCCCCGGTTTGGACGCCCGCGCGGTCCAGCAATTCGGCAATGCGTGTCGTGTCGATACCGAACGTCACGCTGAGATAGGGTTTTTCTTCTGACGCTTCGACGATCTGCGTGGTGACCGGCAGGTCGATCGAGGTCAGCAGATAATCGGCGCCGCCATAGCGGTAGATGTCGTCGCCAAGCACCACCTGTTTTGCGCCTTGTGCAATCAGCGCCAGGCTCGGCTTGTAGGAACCGCAGGATTTCGTGCCCGTTGCGGAGCGCCGGTGAACGCTCACGCCCGGAATAGCCGTTTGATGATCGCCATCTTCCTTGGCGAAACGGGCAATAAGATCAATCAGTTCCTGACTGCGTGGGGTTCGTGAAGCTGTCATAATCGAAAGTCTTTCCAGCTATTTAGATTTCGTCTCGCAAACCGGAAGTTAGTCGTTTTCCGATTATCTGCAAAACGTCTACGGCATGTTTTGCAGGATCGTACAATAATCTTGCAGGATTGCTCTAACGTTCTTCCGGCGTGATCTGCCAGTATGCTTTCGGGGAGAGGCGATCTGTGCTTCCATCGCAATCCCCGCTTCATCAGATAAAGGAGTGACCCATGGCCCTGGCAAGAGGATATGCTGCGACGGATGCGTCGAAGCCGCTGCAGCCCTTCACATTCGAACGGCGCGAACCCCGCGAGGACGACGTCGTCATCAGCATCAAGTATTCCGGCATCTGCCATTCGGATATCCATCAGGCCCGCAACGAATGGGGCAACTCGGTATTCCCAATGGTTCCCGGCCACGAGATCGCCGGTATCGTCACGGCGGTCGGCTCGAAGGTTTCCAAGTTCAAGGTCGGCGACCGGGTCGGCGTCGGCTGTTTCGTCGATAGTTGCACCACCTGCGCCAGCCGCGACGTCGATCTCGAACAATATATGCCTGGCCTGGTGGTCACCTATAACGGCACGGAAGCCGATGGCAAGACACCGACCCAGGGCGGCTATTCCGATTTTATCGTCGTCAAGGAAGGCTACGTGCTCTCCATTCCGGAGAACCTGCCCTTCGAGGCAACGGCGCCGCTGCTTTGCGCCGGCATCACCCTCTATTCGCCGCTGCGAAACTGGGGCGCTGGTCCCGGCAAGAAGGTCGCAGTTGTCGGTATGGGCGGGCTTGGCCATATGGGCGTCAAGCTTGCCCATGCGATGGGTGCCGATGTCACGGTTCTCAGCCAGTCGTTGTCGAAGAAGGAAGATGGCCTGAAACTCGGCGCCGATCACTATTATGCGACCGCCGATGCAGAAACCTTCACAAAGCTGGCAGGAACGTTCGACCTGATCCTGTGCACCGTCTCGGCTGAGATCGACTGGAATGCCTATCTTGGCCTTCTGAAGGTCGATGGCACGCTGGTGCTGCTCGGCATCCCGGAAAAGCCGGTGCCGGTGCATGCCTTCTCGCTCGTTCCCTCGCGCCGTAGCATTGCCGGCTCGATGATCGGTTCGATCAAGGAAACCCAGGAAATGCTCGATTTCTGCGGTGAGCACAATATCGTCTCGGAAATCGAACTGATCCGGATGGATCAAGTCAACGAAGCCTATGAGCGCGTCATCAAGAGCGATGTGCGCTACCGTTTCGTCATCGACATGGCGACGCTGTAATTCATGGAAACGAAAAGGCCGGCACGTTCAGCTTGCCGGCCTTTTGTCGCGTTCGCCCAATCAAAGGGCTATTTTACTTCGGTCAAAACTTCGGTGCCGGAGCCATCCTTGCCGGTAATCGTCCAGGCGCCGTCAAGCGTGCCATCGCCCTTGACCTGGTAGACGATCAGCCCCATGGCGTCTTCGAGCACGTAGGCGGCTGCAAACGCATCCCCGTTGAGCATGCAGACGCCGGTCGATTTGACGCCGGCGGTTTCCCACTCGATCACGCAGGTGGTTTCGCTGGCGAGCGTAATTTCCGCCGTGCCGGAATAGGCCGACCCGTCGAGATTGGTACCTTGAACGGTATATTTACCGGCATTGACGGTTTGCGCATTCGCGCCGGAAGCAGCTGCGAGCGCGAGCGCCGCGGCGATAATGATCTTTTTCATGGGACCCCTCAAAAATTGGCTCGATGATCGAGCTGCACTTTGAGCCTATGCGCAATCGGTGCCGTTTGAAAAGAACCAAAATTGTGGTGATACGGGCGAACGATATCGCCGGCTTAGACGGCCGGATTTCGTGACGAGATCGGATTTGGCAGCCGTAGCGAAAAGCGCTACTCGCGCGAGGTCGTCCGCGTCTTCGCTTGTGCTAAGACCGCACCGCCTGATGTACCGCGCGCAGGGTGGAAAGCAGGCCTGCCGCCATGTCAAGGGGAAGGCAGCTTGGCCCGTCACACAGCGCCCGGTCAGGATCGGGGTGAAACTCAAGGAATACGCCATCTGCACCGGCCGCCACGGCCGCCTTGGCGATGATGGGTACGCCTTCGCGGCGTCCGCCCGTCGAGCTGCCGTTGGTGCGGGGATCGGCGCCCGGCAATTGCACGGAATGCGTCGCATCAATGCTCACCGGAACCCCGAGACGCTGCATTTCGGGAATGCCGAGCATATCGACGATCAGATTGTTGTAGCCGAAGGAACTGCCGCGTTCGCACAAAATGATCTGGAGATCGGGCGCGACCGCCCGCGCTTTGGCGATGATGTTCTTGCAGTCCCAGGGAGCGAGGAACTGGGCTTTCTTGACGTGCAGCAGGCCACCGGCGCGGTCTGTGGCGATGGCGGTTGCGACAATCAGATCTGTTTGACGGCACAGGAATGCGGGAATCTGAACCAGATCAGCAACGGCGGCGACTGCCTCTGCCTGATCGATCTCGTGAATATCCGTGGCAATCGGCACATTCAAGGTCCGCTTGATCTCCGCAAGCATGGCGAGGCCATCTTTCAACCCAGGTCCGCGATAGCTGGCGTTTGAGGAACGGTTGGCCTTGTCGAAGCTGGCTTTGAACACGAAAGGCAAGCCGAGATCGGCTGTGACCGCCTTTAGGTGCCGCCCCACATCCAGTGACAATTCCAGGTTTTCCAGGACATTCAGGCCTGCGATAACGGCCAGCGGCTGGCCTTCGCCAAACGACATATTCCAGTGTTTAAGGTGCGCTACGGCCATTATCGAGTTTCCATTGCACGGTGCAACCTTGCCCGCCATCATCCAGGTTGAAGCGAGAATCACATCTTTGATCGTCGCAAGTGCGCACAATATGGAATTTGGTGAAGGCGGCAACTCAGCGCTGTTGCGCTTTGTGGCCTCGTTGTGACCGGTTGCCGATTGTCGGAACAGACGGCGCTCAGCCCAGCGGAAGCGGCCCGTCGTTCTTGATTTCTTCCATCACCGCGTAGGTCCGCGTTTCCTTGACGCCCGGCAAGGTCCACAGCACCTGGCCGAGGAAGTTGCGATAGGCGTTCATATCCTCGAAGCGGGTTTTAACGAGATAATCGAAACCACCGGCCACCATATGGCATTCAAGAACCGACGGCGCCTGTTTGACCGCGACGGCGAATTTGTCGAACACTTCGGGCGTCGTCTTGTCGAGCATCACCTCGATGAAGACGAGCAGTCCGAAGCCAAGCTTGTGCGGATCGAGACGTGCGCCAAAGCCCGAGACATAGCCTTCCTTCAGCAAGCGGCGCAGCCGCTCGCTGGTGGCAGTCGGCGAAAGCCCGATGCGGTCGGCCAGTTCCAGATTGGTGATCCGGCCGTCCGCCTGCAGGATGTTGAGAATCCGCCGGTCGATTTTGTCTATCTCATGCATCGGTTTCCCAATCCTTCGGCGCTTTGACGGCTTAAGCCGCCAGCCGCATTTCGGCGAGCTTCACCCAATAGGAGATGCCGTGCGGGATTGCCTCATCATTGAAGTCGTAGCCCGGGTTGTGCAGCCCGGCCGTGTCGCCATTGCCGATGAAGATGAAGGCGCCCGGACGGGCCAGCAGCATGTAGGAAAAATCCTCGCCGCCCATCATCGGATCGAGATCGCCCGATACCTGATTTTCGCCGGCGATGTTTGTTGCCGCCGAAAGGGCATGGCCGGTTTCGTCGCGGTGGTTGACCGTGACCGGATAGTTGCGGGCGTAGGCGACCTTGATCTTGGCACCATAGGCGGCGCCCAGGCCTTCGCAAATCTGCTTGATACGATGTTCGGCGAGATCGCGCACTTCCGGCATCAGCGTGCGGACCGTACCGCCGAGCAGGGCCTGCTCCGGGATAATGTTATGGGCAAAGCCGGCATTGAATTTCGTCACAGAGACAACGACCGAAAATAGCGGATCGACCGAGCGCGAGGCAATGGTCTGCAGCGCGGTGACGATCTGTGAGCCGATGACGATCGGGTCGATCGTCTTGTGCGGCTGGGCGGCGTGGCCGCCGCGGCCATCGATGGTGATGGTGAATTCATCGGTCGAGGCCATGATCGGGCCAACGCGGCTGCCGAACTGGCCAACCGGCATGCCCGGCATATTGTGCATGCCATAGACTTCCTCGATGGCAAAGCGCTCCATCATGCCATCCTTGACCATCTCGTGGCCGCCAGCGCCACCTTCTTCGGCCGGCTGGAAGATCACCGCCACCGCGCCTTTGAAATTGCGTGTTTCGGCGAGATATTTTGCAGCACCCAGAAGCATGGCGGTGTGGCCGTCGTGGCCGCAGGCGTGCATCTTGCCGGCGGTTGTCGAGGCCCAGGGCTTGCCGCTGGTCTCCGTCATCGGCAGGGCATCCATGTCGGCGCGCATGCCGATGGTGCGGCCTTCGCCGAGATTGCCCTTGATCAGGCCAACGACGCCGGTGCGGCCGAGGCCCGTGACGATTTCGTCAACGCCGAATTCTCTCAATTTATTTTCGACGAAAGCTGCCGTATTTTCGACGGCAAACAGCAGTTCCGGCTTCGTATGGAGGTGGCGGCGCCATTCCGTGACTTCGGTCTGGAGCTCTGCTGCGCGGTTCAGAATAGGCATTTTGGCTTCCTGTGGGTCCATTGCGGGCATGGGATACGGGATATTTGGCATCGGCGCAAAAGAATGGTCTTTGCCATCTCCTCGCCATATAGGTTAAATAGCCGGAGGATACGAGGCAATTCCCGAAATTTCGAGGTCTGACGTGGTGACAACTGGAATTCGCAAGAGTGGCGCGCTGAAGCTATTCGCAGTCCTGACAGGCGCCTGCGCGTCGCTGCTGTCGGCCGCACTGCCGAGTGCGGCCAATCCTCAGCTGGTTGTCGATGTCAGTTCGTTGAAGGTCTACGAGCAGCGGGAAATCTACCAGAAATGGTATCCGGCGTCGCTGACCAAGCTGATGACGGCCTATACGACCTTCCGGGCGCTGAAATCCGGCCAGCTGACACTGGAAACCCCGGTGGTGATGAGCAAGAACGCCGCCGGCGAGCCGCCGAGCAAGATGTTCTACAAGCCCGGCCAGGCCGTCACGCTCGACAGTGCGTTGAAGATGATGCTGATCAAATCGGCCAACGACATTGCTGTTGCGATCGGCGAGACCGTGGCTGGCTCCGAGCCGGCGTTCATCAACATGATGAATTCCGAGGCTCTGCGGATCGGCATGACCTCTTCGCATTTCGTCAACCCCAACGGGCTACCGGCGCCGGGGCAGTACACAACAGCGCGCGACCTCGCCGTTCTGGCGATCACGATCAAGCGCGAGTTTCCGCAATATGCAGCGTATTTTGCCTATGAAGGTTTCACCACGGGCAAGAAGAATTATCCCAACTTCAACATGCTGATCGGCCGCTTCGATGGTGCCGATGGCATGAAGACCGGCTTTATCTGCGCTTCGGGCTTCAATCAGGTTTCATCTGCGACACGCAATGGGCGTGCCGTCGTTTCCGTCGTCCTTGGCGCCGACAGCCTTGGTGGCCGGGCGGACGAGTCGGCGCGGTTGCTGCAACTCGGCCTGACATCGAGCGGCGCCGGCAAGCCTGGGCTTGGCCAGATTGCGCCCTATGGCGAGAGCCGCGACATGGTCGCCGATGTCAGCAAGGAAATCTGCAATCCGAAGGCAGCCAAGGTGCGCTCGGAAAACCGTGATGAAGGTGGCCGGCAGAAATTGCTGTCGCCCTATATTCACGAGATCAACCGCCCGCTGAATCTTGTCGCTGCCGGGCTTATCCCGGGCACCGAGAAGGTGACGGATGCCAAGGGCAAGGACCAGACGGAGACCGCGCAAGGCGATGTCGCCAATGTGCCGATCCCGGTTCCTCGCCCCGTTTTCTAAAGCTTGCGCATACTGATCGGATAAACCATGAGCCTTCTGCTGAACGCCGTACCGGTGTCGATCCTCACCGGTTTCCTCGGTGCGGGAAAGACGTCCCTTCTGAACAGGCTGCTGAAGGATCCCGATCTTACAGATACCGCCGTGATCATCAACGAGTTCGGCGATGTCTCGCTCGATCATCTGCTGGTCGAGGCATCGAGCGACGGGATCATCGAATTGTCGGATGGCTGCCTCTGCTGCACGGTGCGTGGTGAACTGGTCGATACGCTGGCCGATCTGATGGACCGGATGCAGACCGGCAAGATCAAGCCGTTGAAACGCGTCGTCATCGAGACCACCGGCCTTGCCGATCCGGCGCCGGTGCTGCAGTCGGTCATGGGCAATCCGGTTATTGCCCAGAGCTATCGGCTCGACGGCGTGGTTACCGTCGTCGATGCGGCCAACGGTCTTTCCACGCTCGACAATCACGAAGAGGCGGTCAAGCAGGTGGCGATGGCGGACCGGCTGGTGATCAGCAAGATGTCACTGACGACACCGGATGCGGTGATCTCGCTGAAAGCGCGGCTAAGGCAGCTCAATCCGCGCGCACCGATGATCGACGGCGATCTGCCCGAGGCTGGCAAGGCGGAACTCTTCCAGTGCGGGCTCTACGATCCCGGAACCAAGATCGCCGATGTCGGCCGCTGGCTGCAGGACGAGGCGGCGGCGGACCATGATCATCATCACGATCACGACCATGCTGCCCATCATGAGCATTGCGATCACGAAAATTGCGGCCATGACCATCATCATCATCACCACGACGAAAACCGGCATGGCGCCGATATCCGCTCGTTCAGCCTCGTCCACGACCGGCCAATCGATCCGATGGCGCTGGAAATGTTCGTCGATCTCCTGCGGTCCGCTCATGGCGAAAAGTTGCTGCGGATGAAGGCGATCGTATCGATGTCCGACAATCCCGACCGGCCGCTGATCCTGCATGGCGTACAGACCGTGTTTCATACGCCGCAGCGCATGGCCGCTTGGCCCGACCCTTCCGACCGGCGCACCCGCATGGTGCTGATCACCAAGGATCTGCCGGAAGCGTTCGTGCGGGATCTCTTCGACGCTTTTACCGGCAAGCCGCGCATCGACCGGCCGGACCGGCAGGCGCTGGAGGATAATCCGCTGGCGGTGCCCGGCCTCAGAATGTAACGCACCGGCAAGGGGCTGGCATGGTTCTGGAGGCGGGCGAGGTCATCGGCAACATGCGGCGCCACCCCTCCCGCCAGCCGTCCCGGCGGCTGGAGTTTCAGTGCCTCGCTCGGCTTCCACGTCCTGATCGGGCTTGCCCTGCTTCTGGCCGTGACGCCCCGCCGGCAGGTCCCGTCCTCGCAAGACAGCGTTACCGTCGATGTTCTGACGCCGCAACAGTTTGAAGCCGCGAGCAGGCCACCGGTTGCCGAGACCCGTGCCGAGCCTTTGAGGGATGTGTCTTCCAAACCGTGGATCGATCCGTCAGCAACCGACAATCCCGAACCGGATTTTACCGCGCTGCCGACCGACCGGCCACGTCTGGAGGCAAGTGCGATGGTTCAGGCAACGCACCTCCAGTCGGCAAAGGTTCTGGCCGATCCGCGCAGCGCCAAGGCCCGTAAGGCATTGGGACAGCTGGCGCCCTCCGAGCGTATCGTCCAGCTCTGCAATATCGAGGCGATGGAGCAGGTCCATCTCTGGAAAGCCGCCCTGAAGCCGGACTTTCTGGTGGCCTATGCGATGGCCGATACCGAGCTTTCCGGACAAAAGCTCAGGGCCGATGGCGGTGCGTTTCGAAGCAAGCGCCGCTGGTACACGATCGGTTTCACCTGCGAGGTGACGCCGGACCTGACGCAGGTCTTCTCCTTCGCCTTCGCGGTTGGCAGCGAGATTCCGAAAAGCGACTGGGCCGATCACAATCTATCAGCGGATGACGGTCCTGCGGACTAGAAAAGGCCAGCGGTTCAACGGCTGCAGGCAGCTGCGCGGGCGAGAAAAAACGCTTTTTCGCGGGTATTGCGGGTGAGGTCTGCGGCACGCTCGAATTCAACTTTGGCTTCCGCCAATCGCCCGGCACGAAACAGGAAATCACCTCTTGCGGCTGGCAGGGGAACATAGTTGTGCAAGCCCGCTGCTTGATCGATCTCGTCAAGGCGTGCGAGACCGGTTTCCGGTCCGAAGGCCATGCTGTGGGCCACCGCCCGATTGAGATCGACCACCGGCGACGGCATCACTTCGCGCAGCGTATCGTAAAGGCCTGCGATCTTCTGCCAGTCCGTGTCTTCCGCCTTGCGGGCGCGTGCGTGGCAGGCCGCCAGCGCCGCCTGCAGGGCATAGGGGCCGTTGGCACCGCCGAGCGCTTCGGCGCGCTGCAGGGCAGCCAGCCCGCGGTGGATCAGAAGCTGGTCCCAATGGGCGCGGTTCTGTTCGGTCAAAAGGATAGGCGAGCCGTCTGGGGCAACACGGGCGGCGAGACGCGAAGCCTGGATTTCCATCAGCGACAGCAGGCCCTGCACCTCCGGTTCGCCGGGCAGCAGGCCAGCGAGAATGCGGCCGAGGCGTTGGGCCTCGGCGCAAAGGGCAGGTCGGATCAGGTCCTCGCCAGTAGTCGCCGCATAACCCTCGTTGAAGATCAGGTAGATCACTTCCAGAACCGAGGCGAGGCGCTCCTCGCGTTCCGGTCCGCGCGGCACGGCATAGGTCAGGCCGGCATTGCCGAGCGTCTTCTTGGCCCTGACGATCCGCTGAGCGATGGTCGCCTCATTGGAGAGAAAGGCGCGGGCGATCTCGTCGGTCGTCAGCCCGCCAATCAGCCGCAGCGTCAGGGCTGCGCGCGCTTCGGACGACAGGATCGGGTGGCAGGCGGTAAAGATCAGGCCGAGCAGTTCGTCGCCCAGATCGTCATCGAGCGCTGTTGCTATCGCGTCTACAGGGTTTTCGCTTTCCTCCCCGAGATCAAGACCGATTTCGGCGTGTTTGCGCACGAGCATCTTGTTGCGGCGGAAGCCGTCGATGGCACGGCGCTTGGCGGCCGCCATCAGCCAGGCGCCGGGATTTTTCGGAACGCCGGTCTTCGGCCATTCCGAGAGGGCGGTCACCAGAGCATCCTGCGCCAGTTCTTCGGCGAGGCTCACGTCCCGGACCATCCGCGCCAGGCCACCGATCAGCCGGGCCTGTTCGATCCGGAAAACTGTCTCGATTGCCTGATGCGTTTCGTTTGCCACCATACGTGCGGATTAAGCAAGCAGCAGCGGCCGCGTCAAGCCGCTGTGGCGGCTTGACGCTAATGGAGCGATATCAGCGCTTGGCTGCTTTTTCGCGCAGACGTTCTTCCTGTTCGGCCAGCTCCGGCGTGAACGCCTCGCCGAAGTCGGCCGCCTCGAACACTGGGCGGATTTCCAGTTCGCTTGGTCCGGGCATGGGGTTGGGGCAACGCTTGGCCCATTCGACGGCTTCGGCCATGTCTTTGACTTCCCAGAGCCAGAAGCCGGCGATCAGCTCGCGGGTTTCGGCAAAAGGGCCATCGATGACGGTGCGGCTAGGCCCGTCGAAAGCGATCCGCTTGCCCTTAACCGAAGGGTGCAGGCCTTCGCCGGCCATCATGATGCCGGCGTTGACCAGTTCCTCGTTGTATTTGCCCATTGCTTCCAGAAGCTCGGTTGTCGGCATGACGCCCTCTTCGCTATCCTTCGTCGCCTTTACAATAACCATGACACGCATCGTATTCTCCCGTGATAATGGAAGCCGGACTGGCCTTCCTGATCATACGACGAACGAGAGACAGTCCGATCGACATCAATCGAATTTTTTTGAAGAATTTTTTAAAACACGATCGGTGGTCACAACAGGAGCCGACAGCTAGACGAGATCATGGCTACTGGGCCGCCCTCAAACCTTCTTGCGGATGACGAAGCGATGACCGCCGGCCAGGGCTTCGGATTGCTCCAGGCTGTGGCCGTCTTCGTTGCAGAAATGCGGGATGTCGATGATGGCGAGCGGATCGGTTGTTTCGACCGTGATCAGCGTGCCGGGGGCGAGGGAGAGCATGCGCTTGCGAGTTCTTAAGACCGGCAAGGGGCATTTCAGCCCCTTGAGGTCATAGATCAGACTGTGAGGCATCAATTGCCCCAGATTTTCCAGAACGGCCGCTTCTTTGGCTGCTGTTCGGCAAGAGCCTGCTCGGCCATCGGTGCGGCCTCGGTGCTGGCTACTGTCTGAGCGGCGGCTGCATCGGCCGGCTTCTTCGCCGTCGCTGTAGCTGCTGGTTGCGGGGTTGCGACGGCTACGGAGTGTTGCACTGTCTGCGGTTGGCCGGCTGGCTGCTGTTGAGCCGCATCGACCGGGGCCACGGCTGCTGGCTCCAGCTGTTGCGCATCGGCACCGCCCTTGGAGAACAGGCTGCCCCAGAAACCCTTGCGCGCGGCACCTGGCTGTTCGACAGCGGCCTGCTGCACCGGCTTTGGTAATGGATTTTCCGCAGGCACCGGCACGCTCTTGCCGTTGCGCGTGGATTTGTCCAGCTCGGCCTTCTGGATCTCGATCGCCTTCTTGGCTTCTTCCAACTCGGTGCGGCGGGCTTCCTGCTTTTCGAGGTCGGCGACCTTCATCAGCTTGCCGGCGTCCAGCGAGGTACCGGTCGGAGCGTATGCCAGTTCCTTGCCGACGCGCTGCTTGGCGACGATCGCCTTGCGCTCAGCCTCGGTCGGCTCGTACCAGACCAGGCCGTCTAGCTTCTTGGTCGCCTTGGCGTAGTCGTCATTGTATTTCTTGTTGTAGCTGGCCAGTGCGCCCTGCATCGTCGCCGGGGTCGACATGGCCGGGCATTGGCCGGTCGGCGAGAATTTTCCGTCGGTCTGCTGGTTGAAGACGTATTTCTTCTCGCAGATGTTCACTTCCGGCGGACGCTTGGTGATCTCGAACTGATCGTAGCCGGGCTTCAGCATGTTCCAGAAGTCGATGTTCGGGCTGTTGCGGTGACGCGCCATGTTTTCGGCGGTCATGCGGAAGGGCAGGGCCTGCAGCTGGATTGCCTGCTGGCCGCCCTTGTAGGCGTCTCGCGACAGCGCAAAGATTTCCTGCATCTGCTCGTCGGTCATCGAATAGCAGCCGGATGACGAGCAGGCGCCGTGGATCATCAGATTGGTGCCGAAACGGCCGTTGGCCTGGTCGAAACGGTTGGGGAAGCCGGTATTGATGGCGAGGTAATAGCTGGAATTCGGGTTCATCTGGCCCGGCGAGATCGGATAGAAACCTTCCGGCGCCTGCCGGTCGCCTTCCTTGACCTTGGGACCGAGCTTGCCCGACCAGGCGCAGATTTTGTACTGGCGCAGCATCTCGAAACGGTTGGACGAATTGGCCTTCCAGACTTCGAGAACGCCTTCTTCCTTGAAGATGCGCAGCATGATCGGCGAATCCTTCGCCATGCTCATCGCCTGCATCTTCTGGACGATCTTGCCGGAGAGCTGATAATTGACCTTGCTGGAGACCTTCTTGAGGTCGACATCGACGGTGTCCATCGCCTCATTGGCGGTGCAGCTCGCAAGGAGCGCGGCGATGGCAGCGGTGGCAACAAGATGTGTCAAACGCATCGGCATAGGTCCATCAAGAAAATTGTCGAACGTGGCGTTCCCGTTTAGGCAGTCCACAGGGAATCAATATTCCCTTATACTTCACAAAATATTAACCTTACAAAACCGCCTTGCCGCAAGCGTTCCAGAGCGCACGAATATGGCCAAGGTTGGACCGCGCGCTCCATTTTCACTGTGAACCCGTTCGAAACCAGCAAATGTGATTAAAGCTGGCGGCCGATGGCGAGGTATTTCTGACGGCGGTCAGAGCGCAGTTCGTCGCCCGTGCGGCCCGAAAGCTCCTTGAGCGCGTCGGCGATGACAGTGCCGGTCTTCTCAATCACGGCGTTCGGATCGCGATGGGCGCCGCCGACCGGCTCGCCGATGATGCCGTCGATGATCCCCAGCGACTTCAGGTCTTCGGCGGTGATCTTCATGTTGGTCGCGGCTTCCTTGGCACGTGTCGAGTCGCGCCAGAGGATGGAGGCTGCACCTTCCGGCGAGATCACGCTGTAGATCGAGTGCTCCAGCATGTAGACGCGGCTGCCGGTGGCGATCGCAATCGCGCCGCCGGAACCACCTTCGCCGATGACGACGGAGACGATGGGAACGCGCATGTTGAGGCACATTTCCGTCGAGCGGGCGATGGCTTCTGCCTGGCCGCGCTCTTCGGCACCAATGCCTGGATAGGCGCCGGCGGTATCGATCAGTGTGATCAGCGGCAGGCCGAAGCGATCGGCCATTTCCATGACGCGGATTGCCTTGCGATAGCCTTCCGGACGGGCGCTGCCAAAGTTGTGCTTGATGCGCGACTTGGTGTCGTTGCCCTTTTCCTGGCCGATGACGGCGACAGGGGTGCCGCGAAAGCGCGCCAGACCGGCCTGGATCGCCTCGTCATTGGCAAACTTGCGGTCGCCGGCAAGCGGCGTGAATTCGGTGAAGAGATTGGCGGCATATTCCTGGAAGTGCGGGCGCTGCGGATGGCGCGCGACCTGCGTCTTCTGCCAGGGGTTCAGCTTGGAATAGATTTCGGCCATCGCCTCGCGGGCGCGGACTTCCAGACGCTCGACCTCGTCGGTCGTGTCGATGCTCTCGTCCTCGCTGGCAATCTTCTTCAACTCGTGAATCTTGCCTTCGAGATCGGAGATTGGTTTTTCGAAATCGAGATAGTTGTGCATGTGATGCGTTTCCGATCATATTGCGCCAGTGGCCACGGGTATGACGTTTCAGCCGTCCCGGCCAAGTGTTCTGGCGCTCCTAATCCTGTTTTTTCGCCTGTTTGGCAAGAGGGTGATGGTTTTGGACCAGCTGATGCAGCCGTTCTTCCAGCACATGGGTATAGATTTGTGTCGTTGAAATGTCCGAATGTCCGAGAAGTTCCTGTACGGCGCGCAGGTCGGCGCCATTGGCGAGGAGATGGCTGGCAAAGGCATGGCGCAGCACATGCGGCGAGATTGCCGCTACGCGGATGCCGGCGCGGGCGGCGAGACCCTTGAGGTCGCGGGCAAAAACCTGGCGGGGCAGGTAGCCTGCCTTGCCGGAGGAGGGAAAGAGCCACGGGCTTTCGGGCGGCGGGGTTTTCTGCGCGGCATTGTCGCTGGCCATCGCCGCGCCATAGGCCTGCATTGCCCTGATCGCCGAATGCGACAGCGGCACCATGCGTTCCTTGTTGCCCTTGCCACGAACGACGAGAAAGCGGCCGTTCTGCGCCAGTACCGAGGCCGGCAGCGAGACAAGCTCGCTCACCCGCATACCGGTGGCATAGAGCAGCTCGATCAGCGCGTGCATGCGCAGCCGCGCCACGGGATCGCCGCCGCCCTGGGCCGCTTCCTGCTCCGCCTGCCCGATCAGCTTTGAAACATCGTCGATGCTCAGAACCTTGGGCAGCGAGCGGCCTTTCTTTGGCGCGTCGAGAACGCCGGTCGGGTCGTCGGTGCGCAGTCCTTCGGCATAGAGGAACTTGTAGAACTGCCGCAGCGCCGACAATCGGCGGGCTTGCGACGAGGCCTTGAAGCCTTGCTGCGCCAGATGCGAAAGATAGGCGCGCAGATCATCAGAGGTCGCGGCGGTCGGCTTGACGCCGCGTTGCTTCAGAAAGGAATAGGCGTCTTCCAGATCACGTTCGTAGGAGATCAACGTGTTGTTGGCAGCACCCCGTTCGGCGCTCATCATCTCCAGGAAGGATTCCATATGGGCGGCGGAAAGATCGATCATTGCGGCTTGTTGATCCGTTCTGAGGGAATACGGATGGTCACGTCGCGCTCCACCGGATTGACGAAGGTCACCAGCGCCACCATCGTTCCATATATCACGCCGGCGATCAGGGCGCAGATGAACAGGAACCGGAACAGGGTGGGCATTTTCAACTCCTAGGGTCAGGGGTCTATATGACCATGCCTGTTTGCAAGTGCAAGAACCGCTGTATCGCACGGGATTCCCGTTGCCTTGTATGCTGTGAAGTCTTGACGCTTCCGGCTGTTTTGTCGATACCGGAACGGAACGGGGAAATTAAAACTGCATGAGCGACGTGATTGAACCGGTTTCCGAAGCGCTGATCGGGCGAGCGAAGGCCGCGCTCGGGCGACGAAACCTCGTCTTCGTCGGTCTGATGGGGGCTGGAAAATCGGCGATCGGCCGGATGACGGCCTCGGCGCTCGGCATTCCCTTTGTCGATTCCGATCATGAGATCGAGCGCGTTTCGCGCATGACTATCAGCGAACTGTTTGCGGCCTATGGCGAGGACGAGTTTCGTGCGCTGGAGGCGCGCGTCATCAAGCGGCTGCTGAACACCGGCCCGCGTATCGTTTCCACCGGCGGCGGCGCCTATATCAATGAGCGTACCCGCAAGCATATCAAGCGCCACGGTCTTTCCGTCTGGCTGAATGCCGAACTCGACGTGCTGTGGGAGCGGGTCAACAAGCGCGATAGCCGCCCGTTGCTGAAAACAGAAAATCCGAAACAGACGCTCGAAAACCTCATGCACGCCCGCTATCCGATCTATGCACAGGCGGATCTGACCGTGCTATCCCGCGATGTCAAGAAAGAGGTGATGGTGGAAGAGGTTCTTGCCGCTCTCGCCACTCTCCCGAAGAAGTGAAGCCATGACCACGACCAGCCTCTCCGCCGCCCGCAAAACCGTTCGCGTCAATCTGGGCGATCGTTCCTACGATATTCTCATCGGTCCCGGCCTGATCGCCACCGCCGCAGGCGAGATCGCCGGCCGGCTGAAGGGCCGGCGCATGGCGGTCATCACCGACGAGCATGTCGCGCCGCTCTATCTCGAGCGGCTGATGGAAAGCCTGAAGGCGCAGGGCATCACGGCCGTGTCGCTGGTTCTGCCGGCTGGTGAAAAGACCAAGAGCTTCGAACACCTGATCCCGGTTTGCGAGGTGATCCTCGGTGCCCGTATCGAGCGCAATGATGCGGTCATCGCGCTCGGCGGTGGCGTCATCGGCGATCTCACCGGCTTTGCGGCGGGTATCGCGCGGCGCGGATCGCGGTTCATCCAGATCCCGACTTCGCTCTTGGCGCAGGTAGACTCATCCGTCGGCGGCAAGACCGGCATCAACTCGCCGCATGGCAAGAACCTGATCGGCGTTTTCCACCAGCCGGACCTCGTGCTGGCCGATACCGACGTGCTGGATACGCTGAGCCCGCGCGAATTTAAGGCCGGTTATGCCGAAGTCGCCAAATACGGACTGATCGACAAGCCGGACTTCTTTGCCTGGCTGGAAAAGAACTGGCAGGCGGTGTTTGCCGGTGGTGATGCCCGCATCGAGGCGATCGCCATCAGCTGCCAGGCCAAGGCCGACGTGGTCGCCGCCGACGAGCGTGAGAATGGCCAGCGCGCGCTGCTCAATCTTGGCCACACATTCGGCCATGCGCTGGAAGCGGCGACACAGTATGATGGTACACGTCTGGTCCACGGCGAGGGCGTGGCGATCGGCATGGTGCTGGCGCATCAGTTTTCGGCCCGCATGAATCTGGCGAGCCCCGATGATGCCAAGCGCGTCGAAGCCCATCTGAGGGCGGTGGGCCTGCCGACCCGCATGGATGAAATTCCCGGTACCTTGCCGCCTGTGGAAAAGCTGATGGACGCCATTGCTCAGGACAAGAAGGTCAGCGGTGGCAAGCTCACCTTCATCCTGACGCGCGGCATCGGCCAATCCTTTGTTGCCGATGATGTTCCGGGTTCGGAAGTCAGCGCCTTTCTGAAGGAAAAGCACCCGGGATGAGCAACGAGACATTCACGTTTTTCCTGACGGACTACGGTCCGGGCATTCTGATCATTCTGGTGATGATCGTGCTGTCGGCGTTTTTCTCGGGCTCGGAAACCGCGCTCACTGCGGCCTCGCGGTCGCGCATGCATACACTTGAGAATAATGGCGACGAGCGGGCCGGTATGGTCAACCGCCTGATCGAACGCCGCGACCGGCTGATCGGGGCGCTTTTGATCGGCAACAACCTCGCCAATATTCTGTCGTCGTCGATCGCCACCAGCCTGTTCCTGCATTTCTTCGGTCCATCCGGCGTTGCCTACGCGACGTTGGCGATGACCGTCATTCTGGTCATCTTCGCCGAGGTGCTGCCCAAGAGCTGGGCAATCGCGGCGCCCGACCGGTTTGCGCTCGGGGTTGCGCGAACCGTTCACATCATCGTTATGGTGGTCGGTCCGGTCTCAAGCTTGGTGAATTGGATCGTACGGCGCATTCTCGGCCTGTTCGGCGTCAGTCTTTCCTCCGAAATGCCGATGCTCACGGCGCATGAAGAATTGCGTGGTGCCGTCGATTTTCTGCATCGGGAAGGCTCCGTCATCAAGGCCGACCGCGACCGGCTCGGCGGCGTTCTCGATCTGGGCGAGCTGGAAATCTCCGACATCATGATCCACCGCACCTCGATGCGCGGTATCAATGCCGACGATGCGCCGGAAGTCGCAGTTCGCGCGGTTCTTGAAAGCCCCTATACGCGCATGCCGGTCTGGCGCGGCTCGACCGACAACATTATCGGCGTCGTGCACGCCAAGGACCTGTTGCGGGCGCTTGCTGAAACCGATGTCGAGCCGGAAAATCTCGATATCGTCCGGATCGCGCAAAAACCGTGGTTCGTGCCTGAGACCACCAATCTGAAAGAACAGCTCAACGCCTTCCTGCGCCGCAAGGTGCATTTCGCCATCGTCGTTGATGAATATGGCGAAGTACAGGGGCTGGTGACGCTAGAGGATATTCTGGAGGAAATCGTCGGCGATATTTCCGACGAGCATGATATCGAAATCCAGGGTGTGCGCCAGGAGGCCGACGGCTCGATCGTCGTCGATGGTAGCGTGCCGATCCGCGATCTCAATCGCGCACTCGACTGGAACTTGCCGGACGAGGAAGCGACGACGGTGGCCGGGCTTGTGATTCACGAATCCAAGACGATCCCTGAAGAGCGGCAGGCATTCACCTTCTATGGCAAACGCTTCACCGTAATGAAGCGGGTGAAGAACCGGATCACGCGGCTCAGAATCAGGCCGGCTGACGATGCAACAATGCCTCCGCTCTCGATGAAGAGCGAAGGTATTGAATGAGGCGTAGGTTGGGGCAGCCTTAACGGTTGCCGATGATGCCGCCGAGAGCGCCGCCGAGCAGACCGCCGGCGAAGGCAGCGCCCGCCGGATCCACTCCGCCACTATTGCCCTGGCGTTCGACAGGACCTTCCAGGGTTGCCCCCTCGTGTTGTCTCTTGACGCGCTGCCCAGCCACCTTCTGGCGAACCGGGTTTTGGGCCTTGCGAACAGCAATGGCGGCTTTCTGGGCCTGATACTGGGCGCGGATCTGCGGCATCATTGGATCGGTCTGAACGACAAGGAACATGTGTTGCTGCTGTGTCAGGTAGGTTGTTTCCATCATGCCGTTCTGCTTTTGCCATGCGCCGATCGCCGTGCGTGACCGGGCGCCAAGCGCACCATCGGCACCGCCGGTGACATGGCCGAGCGCGCCGAGCCGCAGCTGCAGATCGATCCTGCCTTCCTTGTCGAGGTTCAGGGCGGTTTCCGTTTCCGGCGTTCCGACGCTGAGCTTGACATCATCCGGCATGGCGACAGCGGTGCGGACCTGTGAAGCCGAGGCTGTTGCCTCGCCGGCCGGGGTGACGGAGGCAACTTCAGTTGTTGCCGTGGCCTTCAGCTGGTCGAGATTGAGCTTGGCAAGGGTGGCAAAATTACCACTCGGATATTGCTGCAGGTAAAGCTCGTAATGCGCGACGGTGTTGCGCTTCGACGCTTCTTCCCAGAGTTTCTGCTCGACGGTCCAGCTGACGCCGTTCGCATCGGCCGAAGCGGCCTCACCCGCAGGCTTCACTTCAGAGGGCGTAGGGAGGGTTGCTTGCGCGGCAGGCTCTCCACCGATGAAGACTTCGCGAGACAGCGAGGCATTGTGCCAGGGATGCTGGGCGCCACCAGTCGCTTCCGAGACGTCGGCGCGGACCCGCGTCAGGGCACTCTGGATTTCAAGTCCAGGTGTCGTCAGATGCCGTGCAAGCGCGGTCGTATAGGGGCTGTTGATGCCCTTGCCGTCATAGGCCACGGCACCCGGATCGGTCGCATAGGCGATCAGCAACCCGCCCGATCCGGATGTCTGGTTGTTGGCTTGCACTGGTGCAAGACCCACACCCATCGAGGCGGAGCGGCTGGCCGGCATGGCCTTTGCCAGTGAGCGTGCCAGCGGATTGTCGCGGCAGGCATCCAGAATGATGATGCTGACGGCCGGGTCCGGCGGCAGGGCGGCGAGGAATTTTTCGGCAGGCACAGTGCGGGTCTGCAGCTGGGCTGCCTTTTCCAGCTGTGCGTCGATCGGCACGAGATAGTTGCGCCCATCGACCTGCAGGCCGTGGCCGGCATAGTAGACGACGGCGATATCTGCGTCATAGGCGATTTCGGTGAATTGATCGACCAGTGTGCTCATCGCCGTCTTGTCGAGATCTTCGCCTTCGATGACGGTGAAGCCTGCCGTGCGGAACGTTTCCGCCATCAGCTTGGCGTCGTTTTTCGGGTTCGGCAATTCGACCGCATGCTTGTAGGCACTGTTGCCCATCACAAGGGCGACTTTTTTACCGGATGGCGTTGCTGCCGATACCGGACTGAACGTCAGAAACGCAGCGATAAACGCCGCGGCAAGCCCAAACCTCCTGAGCATCACCTTGACCCCTGAAACAAGAGGCTCTCCGGACAACCTTGAACCGGCTCCGCCTATGAAAATTTTCTGTATGTCGCAATAATGGACGGATCGCCCGATCCGGTAATTCTCTCGCCCCACCTACAAGTGTAGATGTTGCCCACAATCTCGTCAATTCGGCAGGAATTAAACCCTTCGGTTTACGTCCGTTGCTTCGATAAATGCTACCTCTAACCTTACCAGCGGGTTGTTTCCCCGGGAACAGCCGGCTCAAGGGCGAGCGCATGCAATCCTGCGTCGATTTCGGTCTTCAGAATATCGTTGATGGCGCGGTGGCGGGCGATGCGGCTCATGCCGATAAATGCGCTGGAAACAATTCGCACCCGCATATGGGTTTCGCCGGTACCGTCGATGTCCGGATGATGGCCGGCGTGCAGATGGCTTTCGTTGACAACGATCAGCCGTTCGGGCGAAAAGGCCGCGTTGAGTTTTGTTTCGATGCGGCTTTGAAGCGACATGTTTTGGCCCCGTTTTTCTGGCTTTTCCGTACGCATCGACCTCAAACGAACGACCCGTCCGGGATTGCGTTTTGCGCGGTGCAAAATAGCTTCACAAAGCCTGCAACATTCCCGTTTGTCAATTCTTGTTGTGGCGTCCGCCACGCCCCATAATTAGCGCCATGAAACTTGATTCAAAATACTTTGACGGGATCCGGACGCGCCGCAAGGTCAACCAGAAACCCGAGCCGATGGCACCCAAGTGCCAGTGGGACGGCTGCGAGGAGAATGCGGTCCATCGCGCGCCGGTGGGCCGCAATGCCGAAAACGAATTTTTCATGTTCTGCTTCGAGCACGTCAAGGAATACAACAAGGGCTACAACTACTTTTCGGGACTTTCCGACACCGAGATTGCCCGCTACCAGAAGGAAGCGATCACCGGTCATCGTCCGACATGGACGGTGGGGGTGAACAAGAACGCCAAGAATGCGCCGCAGCAATCGCAGCAGCGCTCGGGTTCGGCCGGTGCCCAGGCCCGCATGCGCGATCCCTTCGGCTTCGTCGATCAGGCGCGCGCCCGCGCCAACCGGCAGGAACCGCGGCTGCGCAAATTGAAGACTTTGGAGGCAAAGGCCTTCGAAACGCTCGGTCTGCATGCCAATGCGACTGCGGCAGATGTGAAGACGGCGTACAAAGAGCTTGTAAAAAAGCATCACCCCGATGCAAATGGCGGAGACAGGGGATCGGAAGAGCGTTTTCGCGCCGTGATCCAGGCATATCAATTGTTAAAACAGGCTGGCTTCTGCTAGGAACCCGTTTTATTACGGTCACACTTTTATAAAGGCATAGACGGGAACGCCCCCGCCATTCGAGTCAAGGGGCTTTACCGTGCTGGAGACATGATGAGCAAGGTAGACCTCGATATTTCCAACCTCCCCGATACGACAGTTTCCGTCCGTGACGTTTTCCGTATCGATACCGATCTGCGCGTGCCGGCCTATTCGAAGGCCGATGCCTATGTGCCGGATTTTGATCCCGACTATCTCTTCGACCGCGAGACGACGCTCGCCATCCTCGCCGGCTTTGCCCATAACCGCCGCGTCATGGTGTCCGGCTATCACGGCACCGGCAAGTCGACCCATATCGAGCAGGTCGCGGCCCGCCTCAACTGGCCCTGCGTGCGCGTCAACCTCGACAGCCATGTCAGCCGTATCGATCTCGTCGGCAAGGACGCGATCGTCGTCAAGGACGGCATGCAGGTCACCGAATTCAAGGATGGCATTCTGCCCTGGGCTTACCAGCACAATGTCGCGCTGGTCTTCGACGAGTATGACGCCGGCCGCCCTGACGTGATGTTCGTCATCCAGCGCGTTCTGGAATCCTCCGGCCGCCTGACGCTGCTTGACCAGAGCCGCGTCATTCGCCCGCACCCGGCTTTCCGCCTGTTTTCGACGGCCAATACCGTCGGCCTTGGCGATACGACCGGGCTTTATCACGGCACGCAGCAGATCAACCAGGCGCAGATGGACCGCTGGTCGATCGTCACGACGCTGAACTATCTGCCGCATGACAACGAAGTCGATATCGTTGCTGCCAAGGTCAAGGGCTTCACCAAGGATCGCGGCCGCGACACCGTCTCGAAGATGGTTCGTGTTGCCGATCTCACCCGTGCAGCCTTCATCAACGGCGACCTGTCGACCGTGATGAGCCCGCGTACGGTCATCACCTGGGCTGAAAACGCGCATATCTTCGGCGATATTGCCTTTGCCTTCCGCGTCACCTTCCTCAACAAGTGCGACGAACTGGAACGGGCGCTGGTGGCGGAACACTATCAGCGCGCCTTCGGCGTCGAGCTGAAGGAAAGTGCTGCCAATATCGTGCTCGAAGCCACGGCCTGATCGATGGCAGGCCGGGGCGATAATTCGAAAGCAAGGCCGGCCGGTGTCGTGGACGTGGAACCGTTCCGCCGCGCACTGACCGGTTGCATCCGTTCGATTGCCGGGGATTCGGAAATCGAAGTCGTGTTTGCCAACGAGCGTCCGGGTCTTGCCGGCGAGCGCGTGCGGCTGCCGGAAATCTCCAAGCGGCCGACGCGCCAGGAGCTCGCGGTTACCCGCGGGCTCGGCGATTCGATGGCGTTGCGCAAGGCCTGCCACAATGCCCGTATCCACGCGACGATGGCGCCGCAGGGGGCTGATGCGCGCGGCATTTTCGATGCCGTCGAGCAGGCGCGCGTCGAGGCGATCGGTTCGCTGCGCATGACTGGCGTTGCCAGCAACATCACGTCGATGCTGGATGAAAAATACGCCCGGGCCAATTTCGGCAATATCGACCGTCAGGCGGACGCACCGCTCGAAGAGGCGGTTGCCCTGATCGTGCGCGAAAAACTGACTGGCCAGAAGCCGCCGGCCTCCGCCGGCCAGGTGCTGGACCTCTGGCGCGATTTCATCGAGGAAAAAGCTGCCGGCGACATGAAAGAACTGTCTGCCACGGTCAATGACCAGCAGGCGTTCGCACGTGTTGTGCGCAATATGCTGACATCGATGGAGATGGCCGAGAAATACGGCGATGACGATGTCGAGCCGGACGATCAGGAAAGCCAGACCGACGAAGACCAGCCGCGCAGCCAGGAGCAGGATGAAAACAGCTCCGACGAGGTTGCTGGTTCCGACGCTGCCCCCGCTGACGAGAACGAATCTGCCGACGAGCAGATGGATGAAGGCGAAATGGACGGTGCCGAAATCTCCGAAGAGGAGATGTCGGACGACGGTGAGGATGACAGCGAAACGCCCGGCGAGGTCAAGCGGCCGAGCCATCCTTTCGACGATTTCAACGAGAAGGTCGATTACGGCGTCTTCACCGAGGAATTCGATGAGACAACCACCGCCGAAGAACTCTGTGACGAAGCCGAGCTCGATCGCCTGCGTGCATTCCTCGACAAGCAGCTGGCCCATTTGCAGGGCGCCGTCGGGCGTCTAGCCAACCGGTTGCAGCGGCGCCTGATGGCGCAGCAGAACCGCTCGTGGGAATTCGATCTGGAAGAGGGCTATCTCGATTCGGCGCGGCTGACGCGCATGATCATCGACCCGATGCAGCCGCTCTCCTTCAAGCGGGAAAAGGATACCAACTTCCGCGATACGGTCGTGACGCTGTTGATCGACAATTCCGGCTCGATGCGCGGCCGGCCGATCACAGTTGCCGCCACTTGCGCCGACATTCTTGCCCGTACGCTCGAGCGTTGCGGCGTCAAGGTCGAAATCCTCGGCTTCACCACCAAGGCCTGGAAGGGTGGGCAGTCCCGTGAAAAATGGCTGGCCAGCGGCAAGCCGCAGACGCCCGGCCGCCTCAACGATCTTCGCCACATCATCTACAAGTCCGCTGACGCCCCGTGGCGCCGCGCACGCCGCAATCTCGGCCTGATGATGCGGGAGGGCCTGCTCAAGGAAAACATCGACGGCGAAGCCCTGATCTGGGCGCATAACCGGCTGCTCGGCCGCTCCGAGCAGCGCCGCATCCTGATGATGATCTCGGATGGTGCGCCGGTCGACGATTCCACCCTGTCGGTCAATCCGGGAAACTATCTCGAGCGCCACTTGCGCGCCGTCATCGAGCAGATTGAAACGCGTTCACCCGTCGAACTGCTGGCGATCGGTATCGGTCATGACGTCACGCGCTACTATCGAAAGGCCGTGACCATCGTCGATGCCGACGAGCTGGCCGGGGCGATGACCGAGCAACTGGCGTCGCTGTTCGACGACGAGAGTTCCCGCCGCCGTGCGTCCTCTGGGCGCCGGCGTGCGAGCTGATAATCTTGTCTGGCCGGGACATCCTGTGTCCCGGCTTTGCCCGCCCATTGCTTGCTGATTTTTCCGGAGCCGCTTTGTGCTCCGTGCCGGCATGCCGGAAGGACGTCTTTTGAAAGCGACACTGATTCAGGCCGCCGCCTTTTCCCTGTTCCTGGCCGTCGCGCCCTCGGCTGCGGCACCGCTGGCGCCTTCGGAAATCGTTCCGGTAAAAAGCCGGCAGATCGAGAATTTCAAGATTGGTTCGGACCAGAAGCTGTTCGGCAAGCTGGAGTTTATCGGCGGCATCGAAATGTCGTCGTCGAACGCCCTGCTCGGTGCTATCTCGTCAATCCGCTTTCGCCCCGACCGGAAATCCTTCCTCGCGATCATGGATACGGGCCATTGGGTCGAAGGCGAAATCGAGCGCGACCAGAAGGGCCGGCTGGCCGGTACGAGCGATCTGACGGTTACCTCGATGATCGATGCCAACGGCCGGTCAGAGCAGGTCAAGGAGCGCATGGACTGTGAGGGTGTGGCGCTGCGCGATGGCGCGGTTCTCGCCAGCTATGAGGGGCTCCACCGCGTCGATGTCTATCCGGATCCCGGCTTTGCCCAGTCCGGGCCGATTGCCACTTTGCCGATTGTCATCCCGCCGACGTCGCTGCGCCGCAATCGCGGCCTTGAGACCATTGCCGTTGCGCCACAAGACGGCCCGCTTGCGGGCGGAGCCGTTGTGGTTTCCGAGCTGAGTTTCGACACGAACGGCCATCTCCTGGCCGCCGTCCTCGACGGTCCACGCAAGGGTATTTTCGGTGTCGTTCAGAAAGCGCCTTTCGCGGTGACTGACGGTGCCTTCCTGCCCAACGGTGATTTGTTGATTCTGGAGCGCCGGTTCAGTTTTGCCGAAGGTATTGGCATGCAGATCCGCCGCCTCAAGGGCGACGATATCAAGCCCGGTGCGGTCGTCGATGGTGAAATCCTGCTCAACGCGGATATGGGCTACCAGATCGACAATATGGAAGGTCTGGACGTCGTCGTTGAGCCTGGCGGCGACATCCGCCTCATCCTCGTTTCCGACGACAATCACTCCATCCTCGAGCGAAACCTGATGCTGGAATTCCGGCTGGTCGAGTGACGAGCCGGTGCAGTGAGTCGGGAACTCAGAGCAAGTTCGCCCCCCCCTCTGTCAGCTGCGCTGACATCTCCCCCACAGGTGGGGGAGATCGTTCCCTCACCGGCCACACCTCAACTTGCCACGCTGTCAGGAAGCCGCAAAATCTCGGTCAATCTCCCCCCCTTGTGGGGGAGATGTCACGGGAGTGACAGAGGCGGCGAACTTGCTCTGTCGCCCCCTTGCGGCTTCAAGCAGCTCAGGCGCTTGCCTTCGCCCCCGGCATAGGCTTGATCACGTTCATCAGCGCGCCATAGGGCAACAGCATCACCAGGCCGACGATGATCTTGACGCTGAGGTCGCCGAGCGCCCAGGAGATCCAGCGCGGAGCCTCTGCCGTCATCACGCCGAGGATCGGGGCGCTTTCGAGTGCGAAAGGATCGTTCGGGCCGAAGAAGACGAAGAACGCGGCAAAAGCGAACGAGAAGAAGATCGCCGTGTCGAGGAAGGAGCCGAACAGCGAGCCGACCAGCGGCGCGCGCCACCAACTCTGCATCCGCAGCTTGTTGAAGACCGAGATATCCAGAAGCTGGCCGAGCAGGAAGGCGGAGCCTGACGCGATCGCGATGCGCGGCGTGGCCACCAGCACTGAGAGGATAATGGCGACGGCAAACCCGGCGATCACCACCTTGCGGGCAGTGCGGGGTCCGAACTGGCGGTTGGTGAGGTCGGTGACGAGAAAGGCGATCGGATAGCTGAAGGCGCCCCAGGTCAGAAGATCACCCAGTTGCATGCCGGCGATCGAGCCGGGCAGGGGGTACTGGACCAGGAAATTGGAGGCCACGACCACAAGGGTCATCAGCGCGACATAGGTTAGGAACGTGCGGTTTGAAAGCATTTTTTTATCCTGGGGTATGCCACCAGTTGGAGTCATCTGAGCCCGCAATTCACCGTGCTTCGAGCCCGGCAAGCCGCGAACGGTTTACTGTCAATCTTACACGAGAAAAAGGCTCGCCGGTTGCCCTGGCAAGCCCTTTAATCTGTAGCGTCAAGTGTGCCGATTAAGCGGCAAGAGCGACGGCTTCAGCCGTCTTCTTGACGATCTGGCGGCGCAGCAGACGAGCGCGCATCGACAGCTCGACTTCGTCAGCCTTGATCAGGAATGCGTCGAGACCACCGCGGTGTTCAACCGAACGCAGAGCTGCGGCCGAAACGCGCAGACGGTAACGCTGGCCGAGCACGTCGGAAATCAACGTAACCTGGCACAGGTTCGGAAGGAACTTGCGCTTGGTCTTGTTGTTTGCGTGGCTCACATTGTTGCCCGACTGGACGCCCTTGCCGGTCAATTCGCAACTACGGGACATGATGCACCTATTTTCGTTTCGCCTTCGGTCCATGCGTTGGCGGGCCATAAGCCCAGGCCGCATTCCGTTGGCCATGATTGGAAAGTTGCGGTTCTATAGTCAGCGAGAGCCGCGGCGTCAAGCCAAACCTTCGTTTTCCGGGAAAACTCTTGAGAAACGTGGGGTCTTTCAAGCCGGAGAAGCCGATCTGTTTGGATTCTCTTGGCCGGTATACATCTTTGCGGCGACCAATTCCAGTTTATTGGTCCATGGGTTAAGGCTTGTGGCAAAAGCGGGCTTCCCGGCGCAGAAATGCCGCAAACCCGCCGTATCGCCTAGGGTTACATGAACGGACGTGTCGCGTGAGCGAAAATGGAAGGGCATCTGGAATGAACTGGCGCATCGGTTTCTCGGCGCTTCTGGCGTTTGCCACGGCAACGTTTTCCACAGGCACGGCGTATGCCGTCGATGTGACGCATAATACGGATTACAGCATATCGCTTGCCGGCCTGCCGATTGCCAAGGCATCGTTCCACACCGCGTTGAACGACAAGCGCTATACGATTTCCGGCACGATGAATTCCGCTGGGCTTGCTGATATCTTCGCCCAGACCTCGGGCGAAACGTCGGTATCCGGCGTCGTCGGCCGGGAACAGCTGAGCGCCTCGGAATATCGGGTCAAGTATCAGACCGGCAAGAAGGGCCGGGCGATCGACGTCCAGTTCCGCGATGGCGATGTCGTGTCCGCCTCGATGAAGCCGCCGCGCAAGATCCCGAAGAACTGGGTGCCGGTCACCAAGGACGATATGCGCAATGTCGTCGATCCGCTGTCGGGCCTGATCTTTCCGGCTGATACGCGGGTCTGCCCGAAGAGCGTGCCGATCTTCGACGGCGAATCGCGCATGGACCTGAAGCTTTCCCCCAAGGGAACCCGGCCCTTCAAGACAGAGGGTTTTTCGGGCGATGTCATCGTCTGCGGCATCAAGTTCGTGCCGAAATCCGGCTTCCGCAAGGGCCGCGATGACGTCGATTACCTGCGCAAGCTGGAAACCATGGAAATCTGGTTTGCCAAGGCCGATGCGGTCAATGTATATGCTCCGGTCTACGTCCGCATCCCGACCAGCTACGGCCCGGTCACCATCTGGGCAACGCGGTTCGGCAGCTGACATTTCCATTCAGGCCGGGGGGCATGCGCATGAAAGTCAAGGCAACGCTGATCGGCTTTTCGGCGATCCTGATGTGGTCGCTGCTGGCGCTGTTCACAGCCGCTTCCGGCACCATGCCGCCCTTCCAGCTTTCGGCCATCTGTTTTTCGATCGGCAGCATTCCCGGCCTTGTGGTGCTGGCGCTCAAGCCTGAGCGGCTGGCGCTTCTCAAGCAGCCCGCCAAAGTCTGGATCGTCGGCATTGCCGGCCTGTTCGGCTACCATTTTCTGTATTTCACGGCGCTTCGGAACGCTCCGGCGATTGAGGCCGGGCTGATTGCCTATCTGTGGCCGCTGTTGATCGTCGTCGGCTCGGCCCTTTTGCCGGGCGAACGGCTGCGCTGGTATCACGTCGCCGGGGCGATTTGCGGTCTGGCCGGCACGATCCTGATTGTGGCGCGCAATGGCGTTCAGTTCGATAATGCCTATGTCATGGGCTATAGCGCGGCCCTTGCCTGCGCTTTCACCTGGTCCGGCTATTCGCTGCTGACGCGGCGGTTCGAGGCGGTCTCGACGGATGTCGTCACAGGTTTTTGCCTGGCAACCGCGGCGCTGTCGTTCCTCTGCCATCTTGGCCTCGAAACCACGGTGTGGCCGGAGACGGCAACGCAGTGGGTCGCTGTTGCCGGTCTCGGCCTGTTGCCGGTGGGTGCTGCCTTCTATGCCTGGGATTACGGGGTCAAGAACGGCAATATCCAGATCCTCGGCGTCGCCAGCTATGCCGCACCGGTTCTCTCGACGCTGGTATTGATCGCTTTCGGCTTTGCCGAACCGTCGTGGCGCATTGCGCTCGCCTGTCTGTTCGTGACCGGCGGCGCGGTTCTTGCGGCCAAGGATATCATCTTCCGAGACCGCTCGAGTGCTGTGCAACCGGCCGAATAGGCTCAAGCTGCCGGGGGATGCCAGTCTGCGGGGGCCATTTCGAACGCCGAAAAATCAAAGCCGGGCGAAACGGTGCAGCCGACGAGTGTCCAGGCTCCGAGCGAAGTCGCCGATTGCCATCCGTTGGCCGGCACCACGGCCTGCGGCAGTTCACCGATCAGGATATTGGAACCGAGCGTGACGGTGGTGGCCGGTTTGCCGTCCTCGGCGATGCTGAGCGCTAAGGGTGCGCCGGCATAGAAGTGCCAGACCTCGACGGCATCGCGCACGCGGTGCCAGTGCGAGCGTTCCCCGCGCTCCAAGAGATAGTAGATGGCGGTCGAGTGGCCACGTGGGCCGCCCGCCTTGTCCTTGAACGTCTGGATATACCAGCCGCCTTCCGGGTGGCGCTGCATTTTCAACGTTTCAATAATGGCTTGCGCCGACAGCGGCAGTTGAACGTCCATTAGAAATTATCCTTGCGCTTGCGGATTTCGGCAAAGACTTCGGCGTCCGATGCGTTGTCCATCTGCAGATGTGCCCTTATGGCGGCATCATGCGGACGCAGGAAGGGGTTGGTGGCCTTTTCCAGCCCCAGTGTTGTCGGCGCGGTAAAGCTGCCCTTGGCGCGCAGGGCCTCGATCTCGGCCACACGGGACTTCAGAGCTGCGTTATCCGGATCGACGGTCACCGCGAAACGGGCATTCGAGAGCGTATATTCATGGCCGAAATAGACCACCGTATCATCCGGCAGCGCCATCAGTTTCTGCAGCGAGGTCCACATCTGCGCAGGGGTGCCCTCGAAGAGACGGCCGCAGCCAAGCGCAAACAGCGTGTCGGCGGAAAACAAGAGCTTGTCTTCGGGAAAATAGAAACAGATATGCCCGGCGGTGTGTCCCGGTGTTTCGAAAACATGCACCGGATGGCCAGCGAACTCGAAATCGCCGCCATCGCCGATGGTCATGTCGAGCCCAGGAATTTTCGAGGCCTCGTTTTCCGGGCCGATGATCGTCGCCTCATAGCGCGTCTTTAGCGCCAGGTTGGCATCCACATGGTCGGGATGGTGGTGGGTCGTCAGGATATGCGTCAGCGTCCAGCCACGGCGTTTCAGCGCCGCCAGGATGGCTGCTTCCTCGGGCGCATCGATCGAGGCGGTGGCGCCGCTTTCCGGATCGTGGATCAGCACGCCGAAATTATCGGTGCGGCACGGGAAGAGTTCGATGTCGAGATTGGCCATGAAGGGTTTCCTGCGGAGGGCGGGTTGTTATGGCGAATGTAGTGAGCGCCGCCTTGAAGTCCACCCGTTCCAGTCTAACATGAGGGTATGCACGCAGATATCGTCGATCTTCGCCAATTCTATCATTCCCGCCTCGGGCGATTTGCCGAACAATCGATCGGTATGGCGCTGTCATCCGTGTGGGCGCGGCTGCCGGAGGAGCGGCTGGTCGGGCTTGGCTACGCCGTTCCCTATCTCGATCGTTTTCGCGCCGACACCGAGCGCACCTTCGCCTTCATGCCGGCGGGCCAGGGCGCGGTGAACTGGCCGGTCGCCGAACTCTCCTCGACGGCGCTGATCTTTGACGAGGAACTGCCGCTGCCCGATTCGTCGATCGACCGGGTGCTGATGGTCCATTCTCTCGAATTCGCGGAAAATCCACGCGAGACGATGAAGGAACTCTGGCGCATTCTGGCACCGGGCGGGCGCTTAGTGATCGTCGTGCCGAATCGCCGCGGTGTCTGGGCGCGCATGGAGCACACGCCCTTCGGGTCCGGCCGGCCCTATTCACGGGGGCAATTGACCGCGCTTCTGCGCGAAACCAACTTTACCCCCGGCGCTTCAGCCGAGGCCTTGTTCTTTCCGCCGTCCAAACTGAAGGTGATCCTGAAGATGCGCCAGGCCTTCGAACGCATCGGCCGGTCGCTCTGGCCGGTGTTTTCCGGGGTGATCATCGTCGAGGCGCAGAAACGGCTCTACCAAGGCCTGCCGGTCGCCGCCCGCGCCTCGCGCCGCGTCTTCGTGCCGGTGCTGGCACCGCAGGGTGTGCCGACGACGCGGGATGCTGGGAGGTAGAATTGGCCGCAGGGCCAAGTCGCCCCTCTGTCAGCTTCGCTGACATCTCCCCCACAAGTGGGGAGATTGTTCTTTTCCCTTGCTTCGGAGTTACGGCCGATCTCCCCCCTTGTGGGGGAGATGTCGGCGTCGCCGACAGAGGGGGTAAGTCAGAGGTGTGAGCGAAGAAACAACGCCACACTCGACAAAAACCCGCTGCACCGGTATTGCCTGAGCGTCATTTCCCTGTCGCCGAAAGCTGATCCCATGACCACAGACCTTACGAGCCCCACACCACGCCCCGGTATCCTCGATATTGCCGCTTACGTGCCGGGCAAGGAGCATGCGCCGGGTGTTGCCAAGGTCTACAAGCTGTCCTCCAACGAGACCCCGCTCGGGCCGAGCCCGAAGGCCATCGAAGCCTTTCAGAAAGCCGCCGCAAAGCTTGAAATCTATCCGGATGGCCAGGCGATCGAGCTGCGTGAGGCCATCGCCTCCGTCTATGGCCTGAACACGGCCAACCTGATGTGCGGCAACGGGTCCGACGAACTGCTCGGTCTGCTCTGCCATGTCTACCTCGCCCCCGGCGACGAAGCGATCATCACCGAGCATGGTTTCCTCGTCTACAAGATCCAGATCATGGGCGCCGGTGCTACGCCGGTCACGGTGCCGGAAAACGATTGCCACGTCACCGTCGATGCCATCCTGGCCGCGGTAACGCCGAAGACCAAGATGGTTTTCCTTGCCAATCCAGGCAATCCGACCGGCACCTATGTCCCGGTCGATGAAGTGCGCCGCCTGCAGGCTGGTCTGCCGAAGAATGTCATTCTGGTTCTCGATGCGGCCTATGCGGAGTATGTCCGCCGCAATGATTATGAAGCAGGCCTCGAGCTGGTGTCGTCCAACCGGAACGTGGTGATGACCCGCACATTCTCGAAGATCCACGGGCTTGCTGCTCTGCGGGTTGGCTGGATGTATGCGCCGCTTGCCATCATCGATGCGCTGAACCGGGTGCGTGGGCCGTTCAACATGAATGCGCCGGCGATTGCCGCCGGTGCCGCCGCGATCCGCGATCAGGCATTTATGGCGACTGCGCTCGAGCACAATTCGCTCTGGCTCGGCAAGCTGACCGATGCGCTCTCCGCGCTCGGTCTGCGGGTGACGCCGTCGGTCACCAATTTCGTGCTGATCCATTTCCCCGATATCGACGGCAAGCGCGCGCCGGAAGCCGACGAGTTCCTGACCAGCCGCGGTTTCATCCTGCGGGCGGTGCGCGGCTATGGCCTGCCCAAGGCGCTGCGCATGACCATCGGCTCGGCGGAAGCCAATGAAGGCGTGATCGCTGCGCTCACCGAGTTCATGGGCCGGGCGTGATGGCAAAGCAGTTTGAAACCATCGCGCTGATCGGCATCGGCCTGATCGGCTCGTCGATCGCCCGCGAGATCAAGGACAAGGGTCTTGCCGGTTCCGTCGTGGTCTCGACGCGCAGTGAAGCGACGTTGAAGCGGGCACAGGAGCTGAGCCTCGGCGACCGCTATACGACATCGGCGGCTGAAGCTGTCAAGGATGCCGATCTGGTCATCGTCTCGGTGCCTGTCGGTGCCTCTGGCGCAGTCGCCGCCGAGATTGCCCCGAACCTGAAGCCGGACGCGATCGTCACCGACGTCGGCTCCACCAAGGGCTCGGTGATCGCCCAGATGGCGCCGCACATGCCGCCGGGCGTCCATTTCATCCCCGGGCACCCCATTGCCGGTACCGAATATTCCGGCCCGGATGCCGGCTTCATCGGCCTGTTCAAGGGCCGCTGGTGCATCCTGACACCGCTGCCGGATACCGACGAGACGGCCAAGGCAAAGCTGCGCACCTTCTGGGAAACGCTGGGCTCGATGGTCGATGACATGGACCCGGAACATCACGACAAGGTTTTGGCGATCGTCTCGCACCTGCCGCATATCATCGCCTACAACATCGTCGGAACAGCCGACGATCTGGAGGCCGTGACCGAATCGGAAGTCATCAAATATTCCGCTTCCGGTTTCCGTGATTTCACCCGTCTCGCCGCCTCCGACCCAACCATGTGGCGCGACGTCTGCCTGCACAACAAGGACGCGATCCTTGAAATGCTGTCGCGCTTTTCCGAGGATCTCGCCTATCTGCAACGCGCGATCCGCTGGGGCGACGGCGACAAGCTGTTCGACCTCTTCACCCGCACCCGTGCCATCCGCCGGTCAATCGTTCAGGCCGGCCAGGATACCGACATGGCCGATTTCGGGCGGCATGCGATGGATCAGAAGTAGGCGGGTCGTCACCCACTACATTGCCGCTTTGCCCCTCACCCTAGCCCTCTCCTCGCAAGCAGGGAGAGGGGACGACGGAGGTCGCCGCTTGGTCCTTCTCCCCGTCAAAACGGGGAGAAGGTGTTCGGCAGAGCGGATGAGGGGCTTATCAGGCAAGAAAAGCTTACTTTAGCCGCCCCATCAAAGCTGCGGCAGTTCCCCAATCGGAAAGAACGCCAGAAACGCAATCCCATCGCGCACGTTGAGCTTCACCGTCGCCTCGTTCTTGCCGTCGGCCAGCGCCGTCAACATGTTGGCGATGTTGTTGACCATGACTGTGCCGTCCTTGTCGGTGAACACCTTGACGAGGTTCTGGCGCCAGCCCTCGATATTCTTCATGGTGACGCTGAATTCTCCCGAGATCAGGCCTTGGTCGTTGACGCTGAACGGGCCGGAGGCTGATGTCACCATGCCGTTGCCGAGATCGAGTGTCAGGTTGCGCATCTCGCCCTTGCTGCCCCGCAGGGCGTCCGGCTTCCAGCCGCCCCGCTGCATCAATGAGGCGCGATCGACGATTGTCATGTCGGCGCTGGCGTTGACGGGCGGCAGCAGGCCCAGTCCGTTGTCCAGTTTCAGATCGAATGCGTCGACACTGAGGGCTGCGTCGAGATCGTTGCCGTTCTGGCGGAAATGGGCCTCGCCATGCCCGGCATTGAAGATGACCTTGTGGGTGTCGCCGGGTGCGGCATCATCTTCGAAAGCCGGCAGCATGGCCGTGCCGGCCAGCTTGTCATAGGTGAGCGAGGTGCGGTCAAGGCCGGAGAGTGTCGCCTGCACGCTGGCATGCATGAGTTCCCAATCGGCAGAGACTGTCATGCCGGGGGAGAAGCGGATTTCCGCCGGGCCGTCGAGCTCGATGATGGCATGGCCCGGCCGGTAGACCTGGGCGGCCGACCGCAGCGCGCCAAAAGACGCCGATGCTCCGCGTGCCGTGTCATCGAGGCGCACGCTGTCGCAGAACAGGCCGATGCGGAAGGGAAAGCCGCGCACCGTCAGGGCGTCGCATTCCGCCGATGAACCGCTCGCTTTCTTCTCTGTCAGGAAGGCCCCCAGCCGCGTCTCGATCTGGTTGGCCGCGACAAACCATGCGCCGCAATAGACGATCAGGAACAGTACGATGCCGATCGCCAGCCGCTTGATTTTCCGGCTACCGGCGGAGGGGGCGGCGATATCTGCTGCGGTCATGGTCTGCTCCGGGTCTGTCGTGCGTCCGCGACGCTGCGACACGAGAATTCTGCTCTGCCGATCTGGCCATCCACGGTCGCGTGCGCTCCAATATCGTGCAGGAAATCGATTCCGATTGCCGGGCAGATGCGTTAGGAAAGCACCAGAGTGGTCTGTCCGCCGCTCCTGACCCCGTTTTGTGGCGCCGGGATGGCATGGATGTGAATGGCAGTGGATATGGACGATTTTTGGGTGTTTGGCTACGGTTCGCTGATGTGGAACCCCGGCTTTGCCTTCGAGGACAAGATGATGGCCCGGGCTTTCGGCTATCGGCGCTCGCTCTGCGTCCGCTCCTTCGTGCATCGGGGAACGCCGGAACGTCCGGGTCTCGTGCTCGGTCTCGACCATGGCGGCTCCTGCCGCGGCATGGCATTCAAGGTGGCCTTGAAGGACAAGGACGACGTTGTCGGCTATCTACGCGAGCGCGAGCTGGTCACCCATGTCTATCTCGAGCGCACCATGCCGGTGCTGCTGGCCGACGGCCGCCGCGTCGCAGCGCTGACCTACACGATCGACCGCGCCCATGTGCAGTATGCCGGCGCCCTGAGCGCCGAGGAGGCCGCTGCCACCGTTGCCGTATCCCATGGAAAATCAGGGCCGAATACCGAATATGTCATGAATACGCTCGCCCACCTGAAGGAGATGGGCATTCGCGATCATTGGCTGGAAGACGTGGCCGCTCTCGTCGAGAAAACCAAGCTTCAGGCCTGAGCCCCGAGCTCCTTGAGCTCTTTCAACCGCTGTACGGCCGTCGGCGGCAGCGGCACATGCGGATTGTTCTTCACCGTCTCTATCAGCAGTGCATCGCTGGCCGTTTCCATGACGTCGACCAGCGTCTTCAGGAACACGTCCGGATCGAGCCCGGCCTCGATCGGTGGCAGGATCTGCACCTTGAAATGGCCGGGATAGCGCAGGAACTTGCGTCGTGGCCAGAACAGGCCCGGGTGCATGACGACGGGCACCACCGGCACGGTCAAATCCCGATAGAGCCGGGCGATACCGTATTTGTAGTCGGGCGGGGCACCGGCCGGCCGGCGTGTGCCCTCCGGATAGATGATCAATTGCCGGCCTGTCGCCATCTCCTGTTTGGCGCGCTCCATCACCGCCGCCATCACCTTGCCACGGGCGCCGCGATCGACTGCCACCATGCGCTGCTTTTGTACGTACCAGCCGAACAGCGGAATCCAGGATAGCTCGCGCTTGAAAATGAAGAACGGGTCGGAAAGCCACGGCAGCAGCGCATAGACGTCCCAGAACGACTGGTGCTTCGGCGCGAAGATGTATCCGCCTTGCGGGATGTTCTCCAGCCCCTCGATCTCGAAGGTCGTGCCGACCATGACCCGGAACAGCCAGTGATTGCTGCGCGCCCAGTTCTTCGGAACGAACCAGGCCGTCTTGCGGGGCGCCAGGAAATAGAACGGTGTCATCACAACCATCTGGAGAATCAGATTGATGTAGAACACGATGTTGAACAGAACTGAGCGCAGGATGATCATCGGGCAGGCTTTCGCAGCAAAAAGGTTAGTCCGCTGCCTACACCAATATTCCGGCAAGGAAAACAGCTGGGTTTGCGAGATCAAGCGTCCTGCCTATGGGCTGCGGCTGGCATCCTTCGTTTCGGTCCGCAATCCGCTTGCCGGATGGGCACCGAGCGCATCGCGCGCCGACGCGATCGTCAGCTTGACATATTCCAGAAGGATCGTCTTCAGCACCATCGGATTTGCCAGCCAGTTGGTGCTCTTCAGGTCGGAATTGACGACCGGATAGGCGATGAACTCGATGTCCGGGTTGGCCCGGCGCAATTCGAGCAGGCTGCGCGGCATATGGTAATTGTTGGTGACGACCAGAATGCTGCGGTAGCCATTGTCGCGGATCCAGTTGGCGGTTTCGTTGGCGTTGCCGATCGTATCGATCGCATCATGACCGATATCGACGCAGCATTTGAACAGGTCGGCCGAGCTCTGGGTGTTGCGGCGGATCTGACCGCCTGTTGTCGAGGGGTGGACGCCCGAGATCAGCAGCCGTTTTCCGGCTCCGTTTTTCAACAGATCGACGGCTTGGTCGATCCGCTGGAAGCCACCCGTCAGGACAACGATGGCGTCTGCCTTGGGATTGGCAGGCGGCTGAAGAGAGGCAACGGAATCGGCGAAATAGAGGAAGCCCGCAGCGGCCATTCCGGCAATCAGCAGAAGCACGTAAAATGTCAGCCGCACGACCCGGCGGCGCAGGCTCACATGCCGCCGCACCAGCGTTCCCCTCTGCCGTGTTTCGCCGCTGTCGCTCATTGCTGTTCCGGCCGCTCCGTTAGGACCAGGACTGATTCGGATTCTTCAATAGAGGCAGATTGCGGCAACGGATGGATGCAGGACAGCGCAATCATGACAATCAGGTCTGGTTGCCGTCGATGCGTGCCGGATCGGACCGGATCAGATCGATCTCGTAGATCGTCCGCATCACTGTGAAGCGGGCCGTCAGCGTTGTCAGCAGCGCGATGACGATCATGATGGCGGCAATGCCGAGGTAGCCGGAATAGCCGATGGAGAAGCTGCCGAACATGGCATTCGTCTGGTCGCTCTGGGGGGTGGCCAGCGAACGCGATTGCCAGAAGCTTGCGACTGCAAAGCAGGCCGCAGCCAGAAGGCCACCGGCGCCGGCGCCTTTCAGGCTGATCTTCAAAAAATGTTTCTGGAATTCCGAAGCGACGAAGCCGGCTTCGGCCCCGACGAAATGCAGCACCTCGACGATGTGGCGGTTGCCGGAAAGCGTGCCGCGCGTGGCAAAGACCACGGTCAGCACCATGGCGGAAAACACCAGCACCAGCACGCCGGTGCCGATCAGCGCCGTCGTATGCGCCATTGCCACCAGCCGGTCGACCCAAGTGCGGTGATCGTCGAGATAGGCCTGCGGAATGGTTTCCGTCAGCATCGCCCGCATGGCGGTGAAGTCTGGCGGGTTCTGCTCATCGATGGTGATGATCACAAGGCGCGGCACCGGCAGGTCGTCGAGATCAAGGCCAGCCCCCAGCCACGGCTCCAGCAACCGGGCGGTCGCGGCCTTGTCGACGATGGTGCCATTGGTGGTTCCCTCGAAGGTCAAAGCGAGATCGCGAGCGTCGGCCAGCGCCTTTTCCATGTCGAGGTTTTCGTCCGGCTTGATCTGGATGGTGATCTCGCGGGAAATCTGGCTTTCCCAGCTTTGCGCCGTCGAGCGAACCATGCTGACGGCACCCAGCGTCAGGCAGGCGAGGAAGGCCATGATGGCGATGACCAGCACCAGCGCGTTGCCGGAGACATTTCCTGGCGGCACGATCGGGGCGGTCGGGCGGACACGCAGTGAAGCTTTGCGCTCCTGCGGCGCGGCCGGTTCGGCGCGATTGCTGGCGGGCGCTTCACTCATAGATGTCGAGCCGTCCCTGGGAAAGGATCATCCTGCGTGCTTCCACCTGATCCATCAGCGAGAGATCGTGGGTCGCGATGACGACGGCGGTGCCGAGCCGGTTGAGTTCGAGGAACAGATTGAGCAGGCGGCGCGCCATCGGCGGATCGACATTGCCCGTCGGCTCATCGGCCAGCAGGATCTCCGGCCGGTCGATCAAAGCACGCGCGATGGCCGCGCGCTGCTTTTCGCCACCTGAAAGCACCGGTGGCAAAACATTGATACGCTCGCCGAGCCCGACCCAGCCGAGCAGTTCGAGAACGTCGGAGCGGTAGGACGATTCGTCCTTGCCGCGCACGCGCAGGGGCAGGGCGACATTCTCGTAGGTGGTCAGGTGATCGAGCAGCCGGAAATCCTGGAAGACGATGCCGACGCGGCGGCGCAGCATCGGCAATTCATCGCGCGGAATGGTCGAGATGTTGCGGTCGAACATGCGAATGAGCCCGCGTGTCGGCTGCAGCGATAGAAATAGCATCCGCAGCAGCGTGGTCTTGCCGGCACCCGAAGGGCCGGTGAGGAACTGGAAGGATTTTTTGGGAATGTCGAAAGTCAGGTCGCGGAGGATTTCCGGGCCCATTCCATAG
>Ga0247813_10000384_pt1 | contig 43697 bp, 52 predicted proteins | sample UWRJL169409C1_FD_180719 | JGI IMG/M metagenome (GOLD analysis project Ga0247813, IMG submission 180719) | Plant litter microbial communities from Arlington Agricultural Research Station in Wisconsin, United States - UWRJ-L169-409C-1 | ecosystem: Environmental > Terrestrial > Plant litter >... | reverse complement strand
TGGGATTATCAATGACATTCTGAAAAGAGAACCTATAGACAGAACCAAAACTCAAATATCCATTTAATTTAGCGTACTCCATCATACAGCGGAGTACGCTAAATATAATTGTCTGTTTAAGGATTCATCTTATTAAAAGTCGCTTTTATTGCTGGCGGATCTGCATTAGCCATTACTTCGCTAAATCCAAAAGTCAATTCCTGTTTTCCTTCTTTCATTTGTTCAAATACAGCTTTTACAAAGTCACTAACTGCCGGCTGCCCATCGTGGAGACCTTTGCCACCAAGATCGGTATTCAAGGCGGGGGGGATCATTTCAATAACTTCAATATTTCTTGATTTCAGCTGATACCTCAATGATTGGGTGAAAGAATGAAAGAATGCTTTTGTGGCGCAATAAACAGGCACTTTTGCCAACTGAACAAATGACAATCCAGAGGTTACGTTGATAATCGCATTTAAGGATTTCAAGCCAATAAATAAGTTAGTCAGATGAATCGGTGCGAGTATATTAGTCGTTACCTCCGCATCTGCTTTCCGATAAAAATCTTCGTCAGCTACATTCATCCAGTTTTGGATTCCTGCATTGTTAACCAGTACGTTTAAGTCACTATGATTTTCAGCAACCCAGTCATACAGCGCTATTCTTTCTGTCTCTGTAGAAAGATCACATACCTTTGTGATCACCGAAGGGAATTTTGCCGCTACTTCATTCAGAAGATCCTCACGTCTGCCGCAAATAATAACGGTATTGTTATCCTGAATAAATCTTTCTGTAAGACCTAATCCAATGCCGCTTGCACCACCTGTGATTAAAATTTTGTTATTTGATAAGTTCATTATATTCCGATTTGTTGTCTGTATTGATAATCAAATGTAACCAAAACAGTATCTTTCAGTTTGCGAAAATCAATCTATTGTTTGTCAGATTCAAAGGGGACAGAAAATAGAACGGCAAGAATTGATCGAAACTTATTGGTGCAACAAAGGTGAATTTTTTCGTCCCGTATTGGATAACTTGTTTATTATCTTAAGGTGTGAAAACTGTGAAACTCTTTACAGTTCTTCGATTTCCGTTGAGGAGAGCTTTGTGATTTTTGCTATCGTCACCAGAGGTATACACTCCAGTTTCATTTGTTTTGCATTTTCCAACCTTTCATTCATTTTTCCTTTTTCAATTCCTTCTTCTATCCCTTCTTCCTTACCTTCCTGGAATTGGAAGAGATCTGCATTTTTTAAATTTTCCTTGTGGAACATTTTCAGGTCATACACCATCCTTTCATCTGGCGTGAGCTTATTGAGGTCGGCAATTTCAAAAACTTTCTTAAATACGCCTTGGTTGAGTGCTTTGGGAATTTTTTTTCATGGCATCCAGATTTCTAAACAGATAGATCCATTTGTCTATTGCTGAGGTGCAATTGTCCAATGTCTTATCAAATTCAGGAAGTTCCACGAAAATATAATCAGGTTTTTCGTAAAAGATTTCATTGGTATGTTTTTCTTCAGGCAGATCTCATTGATATGCCCTTCTCCAATTGCCTGTTTAAAATTGAAGTTAAGGATACCGATAAATATGACCTCTTTCAGATCATACTGATAATCCTTGCCCTTTCCCGTCTGGTTGCTAATAATCCGCGAAGTATAGGCCACACACCTTTCTTTGAAATTGATATGCTGTCCTATACTGAAATAAGTTTACTTTCTCCCTACCTTCCCTATAGCTTCTTATAAAGCATATCCAAACGGCATCCAGATGCGATCTATATCTAGCCCTGAGCCGAATCAGCGTTTGTACATCTGAAATTCCTTACAGTGTAGAAATGGATAACTAGTTTTAAGGCATGAGACTTAGCTTCCTAAACCTAATGGAGATAATCCTGACATTTATGAAAGGTCCGAATAAAATAGGCGTAATCGGAGTACTACAATTCTTGCACAATTTGTTTTACGTCAGCTTCAGTATAAGACAGTTCGCATGTTTATTTGGTAGTTAATGATGGAGGTTCGTTTTGTATCACAAAGTAAAACATTCACGTTTCGGCAAACCAGACCATATTAATGGTAATCACAGGATTATTCATAGCAATTCTTTCCTGTCTGATTTACACCATAAATGCATATCTTTCGCTGATTCAACCATTCTCTAAAATGACACCTCAGGAAATTTTAAAGGAACATCTTGCTAAAACTATTGATTTGACGGATGATGAGTTCAATTATTTCTATTCGCATCTTAAACTGCAATCTTTTAAAAAAGGGCAAGCCATTATCAATGTAGATGATCACGTCAATTGCGAATACTTTGTACTGAACGGTTGCTTAAAAACATATTATATTAACGACGATCAGAAGATGTTTATCCTTCAGTTTGCGATGTCAACATGGTGGGCGTCTGACTATAATGCCTTATATAATGATGTGAAGGCAACGGTTTATCTGGATTGTATTACCGATGCCGATGTATTGTGTCTCTCCAGTGAAGACAGGGAAAAACTATGTAAGGAAATTTATGCCCTGGAGTATTTTTTTCGCTGGCGCTCCAACAGAGGCTTTGTGGCTGCACAAAAAAGACTGTTATCTTTTATGAATAACGATGCGCGACATCGTTATGAAGAATTAATGAAGATGTATCCTCAACTCTATAATATTGTTCCGAAACAACTTATTGCTGCATATCTAGGTGTTTCGAGGGAAACACTAAGTCGTTTATACCAGCACTGATCATATTTTTGAATACGGTATTAAAGCGATTTTTGGTGGTCAGGTCATAAAAGATGCCCCTGTAGCAATAAGACAGGGGCATCTTTTTTAAATTTTGTATAAGGTATTGACTATTGATCTTCCAAAAGTTTGATCATTTTTTGCGCAACACCTTTTGCTGAGGCTGGATTTTGTCCAGTGACCAGGTTGCCATCAGCAATGCTATAATCAGACCATGGTTCAGCTTCGTGAAATTTAGCACCCTGATTGGTAAGTGCTGTCTGCAATAGAAAAGGCACGTCTGCTGCGGCGTAATTTTGCTCTTCTTCGTTAGTGAAAGAAGTGATGTTTTTTCCAGCCACCAGATAACTCCCATCACTCAGCTTAACATTTAATAGCGAAACGGGACCGTGACATACTGCGCCAATGACATCATTTAGTTCATAAGCTTCTTTGATCACCGCTTTGAGCAGTATGTTTTCTGGCATATCAACCATAGGCGCTAGACCTCCTGGAATAAAAATTGCATCGTAAGCACTAACGTCGGCGTCTGCCAGTTTAATCGCTTTTTGCATAGCTGCCCAGCCATTTCCTGTCAAAAAAGCAAGGTTTTGTGGGTCGCCGGCAAGATTAAGTGCATCAAGATAGGGGGTCTCTCCGGTTAAACTCGCAAAATCGATTGTATAATTCGCAGCTTCAAATTCTGCATAAGGGTGTGCCACTTCGGGTAAAAAGATGCCGGTTCTTCTATGATTAGGTCCAATTGCATTAGCGTTGGAAACGATGATCAAAACTTTTCTCATGATATTGAATTTTAAGATTGTGATAGGTGTAGGATTACAATAGTTGTTTTACAAATAGTACTTCGCGCACTTCCAGGTGAGGAATGATTTTAGCGGCTACAATCGTTTGGTAGTGGGTAGAGCTTTTGTGTGCATCTAGGGCTTCTTCATTCACGTAGCGCTCATGCAGTATAATCTCGTTGGGATCTTTTTCTGATTGATAGACCGCATAGGCAAGATTGCCTTTTTCTTTTTTTGTTTCCTCAGCCAGTTCAGGGAGTAACTCCAGTACAGTGGCGGTTTCCGTTTCTTTAATCTTCCATTTTACAATGAGTTCTCTTTCCATAATATTGTATATTAATTTTGCTGTAAATAATAATTCGTGTTTGATTACCTGACAAAGGTGGTATGAATGAAGAAAAAATGCCTGTGACTTGGATCACATTTAAAATGGAAGAATACGATTGTGATGTACATCACATTGCGGGTGTGCATACAATAAGCATTTGATTTTTGGCTTTCCCTGGCTATAGTGCATAGCGGAACTAAGGCTGATTATTATCAGGCACTTATTGATAAAAGAAAGCAGGAAGACATTAGGTCTTTCAGGGAATTATGAATATAGCAACTGCTGAGCACCGACCTTATCAAGTTACAAGATATGAAGCGCCCTGAAAAGGGGGGTAGCTTTACTTCTATGTTTCTTCAGTTAAGAAGCTGACACGTTCTTTACCAGCTTCTTAATTAAAGATTTTTTATAGCAATCCTAAAGATCAGGTAACACTTCCAGATTCCAATAATTCAATCAATGCTTTCGCAGTAGGGCCAGCTGAAAGCGGGTTTTGCCCGGTAACCAATAGTCCGTCCTGTTCCACATGCGAAAGAAATGGTGCTATCGCTGTTTTTACTGTTGCACCCAATTCTTCCAGGCGACTTTGCAATAGGTAAGGTACATTTCCGCTACGTCCAACCATTGTTTCTTCGGTATCACTGAAAGCACAGACTGTCTTCCCGGTTAACAAACCCGGTCTGAGTCTGGCTGCACTGATCAACGCGGCCGGACCGTGACATACGGCAGCAACAGGTTTGCCTGCATCCAGAAAATTAAGAATCAATTCTCCACTATTGTTATCCACTGCCAGGTCCCAGATCGGCCCATGTCCCCCAGGATAGAATACCGCATCATAATCTGCAGCATTGATCTGGTTCAAGACGGTGGTATGATCAAAAGCTGCTTTCGCGGTCTCATCATCCTGAAAACGGCGGTTTGATTCTGTGATATTTTCAGTCAGTTCACTCATCCAGTCTACCGGTGGTCTGCCGCCCTTCGGACTAGTCAGGGTTACTTTATAACCTGCATCAATAAATTCGTAATAGGGGTCGGTGAATTCACCCAGCCAAACCCCGGTTTTGCTATCGGTATTTTCCATCGCACTGTGCGAGGTGATGACCATTAAGATATTTTTCATCATCTATTATTTAATGTCCTCCGGATCAACCTGATTGCCTTCTTCGTCTACCTGCTGGTTTTTGTCCCAGTTGTTTTCGCGTGTATCTGTTGATTGCTGATCGGCTGTGCTGTCAGTTCCGGACGGTGTCTGCTCATCTTGTTCTTTAGGATCTTTCATAGTTAGTAGCTTTTTGTTTCGATAACAAAGCAGGACAGCAAAGGTTCCATCTTTCGAATTTTTTGTCAGCTGAGCTCGTCAGTAAGGAAATTGATAGGATGTATTTTTCATAAGCTGGTAATTTATTCTCAATTTGGCGGCTGATCTTAGATATAGAAATAACAGGACTGAAAATGAATAAAGTTTTACCCATCTTCTCACTCATTTCAGCTACCCAAAGAGGTTGGGAGATCAGTAATTATCAAACTCTTGAAAATGCCGATCTGATTTTTAAAGCCCTTCATCGTGATGATCATTATATCTTCGTTTTTCAACAAGAAGGAAGGAGTCAGATTATGCTGGACTTTGAAACAGTAGAGATCAATGGGGCTGCTATACTTTGTATTTTACCCGGACAAGCGCATCAGGGGATTCTTGCTGAACATGTCGATGCATGGTTTTTTGCAGTGAATCCTGAAATGGTAAAAGATTCTTTTCGTCATTTTTTTGAGGAACTGGTTCCACAGACCAAGCTAGTCAGCTTAGCATTTAATGAGGTTCAAACTGTGACAAAGATGATGGAGCTCTTAAGTTATATGAGTAACCAGCCAAATGAATCCTGTTCTTTAGATGAGATTAACCGTTCATTATCCGATGCCTGCATTGGTGTAATTGTTAATGAATTCAAGAAGTTAATCGGGCCAGAGAATCCAAACTTGTCCAGAACAGTAATGATTACCAAAAAATTCAGGAGCCTCCTTTTAAAATCTTTCAGGACAATGAAAAGTCCTTCTGATTATGCATCATCCTTAAGTATCTCGCCCTCTTATTTAAATGAAGCCGTAAAAAAGACTACCGGATTCTCCGCAAGCTATTGGATAAATCAGGAAGTTGTCCTGGAGGCAAAGCGCATTTTATTTCATACCGATGCTTCGGTCAAAGAAGTTGCTGAACAGCTGGGATATGAAGATTATAGTTATTTTACCCGTGTTTTTACCAAAATTGCTGGAATGTCTCCAATCACCTTCAGAATAAATTACCGCAAATAGTCCTAGACTTGCTCTAATCTATCCCTTGTCCATATTTGTTTATTCCTGTTGCTTTGTTTCAACTAAACAAGTCACATGGAGTCAGCATTATTATTGAAATTTTTGTACCTAATTGGCGCGATACAAGTTATTTATATGGCCTATAGCCTTTTATCATTTATCAGTATTTATATACGTCCTTCTGCGCTGCATAAGTATTTACGTAAGGATGCCTATGCGGTTGTAACGGGTGCTACGGATGGTATTGGAAAAGCAATTTCTTTAGAATTAGCTAAAAAGGGGTTTAATCTTGTTATACATGGCCGGAATGAAGATAAATTAACTGCTGTGAGGCAAGAGATTTTGACGGTCAACGAAGTTCTGAAAGTTGTAACCATCGTTCATGATGGTGCGAAAGATACTGAGTTAGACATCACTACCATTTGTTCATTACCTATCACAGTACTGGTAAACAATGTGGGTGCCGGACCGATTAAAGAATTTGGTAATTTATCAAATATGGAGATTGAGGACACTGTAAATCTAAATATATTGTTTCCTACTCACCTTTCAAATGTCTTGTTGCCTCATCTGTCTGGCCCTTCCCTGATTTTGAATCTATCCTCCTATGCAGGATTGTATCCTCCTCCATATCTGGCCGTTTATGCCGGAACAAAAGCCTATAATAACGCCTTTTCCAACTCACTTTCAATAGAGCTGGAAAATGTGGAAACTATTTCACTGATTACGGGCAGCGTACATACGGGCTCGAACAAAAAGCCTGTCAGTTTTCTAAGACCATCAAGTGAGGTATATGCTAAGCGGGTTTTATCCATAGTGGGCTGCGGCAGAAAAAGTGTGATGCCTTATTGGCCACATGCCATTCAGACGTATTTACTATCAATTTTACCTGATGCATTGAGTAGTCAGGCAATGAAAAACGCCATGAAAAAAGAATTATGATTAAATTCAGCACCGTATTCGCGCTCCTCTACATCTGTTCTGTTGGTTTTAGCTCTGCACAAAATACCCTCGAAGAGCCTGGTCGCAAAACAACGGATTCTCTTCAAATGGTTTATTTATCAAATGCTGCTATCAGGTATCCTTTACTGAGGCAAGGGTTTGTATCTTCAGAATTGCTTGGGAGAGGAAGTGTAGCAGCCAGGCTAGATGGAAGAGAATTGTATAAAGGTGAAGGTCAAATCACAAGAATAAAATCTGTTTTCAATGTCCCTGTTTTGAAATTTGGCAAAAATAGTATATCATCTTCGTTCGGTTATCTGCAGCAGCACATTGATGTTGATCGGGTGGAAGCTTTTAATCCGCAATTTCCTGTGGCTGACTATAATTACAATAAATCCACGATTAGCTTAACTGCTACATTTATCAGGACGGATTCTTTATTCGGTCATCCTGTAGTTTATTCGGGAGGAATATCGGGCATTACGGACAGATTATCAAAAGTGCAAAGGTTTAACTATACCGGAATAATATCTTTAAACCTTAAGCGAACTCCAATTACTTCGTATTCGATAGGCGCGGCTGTTATATTTGATCCATCCTCACCTTCGCCGTTTTTACCACTTTTTAGCTATTGGCATAAATTCAGATCTTCAGATTTAGAGTTGTTTGTCGACGTTCCAAGCCGAATATTACTGAGAAAACAATTTTCTGATAAAGCCTGGGCTTCTTTTGGGACTGAACTTATGGGGACAGTCGCTTTCTTTAACCTGAATAAAACTGTTTTACCACAGGACTTTACCCAGACCACAATTGAGCTGAAGACTGGCCCAACCTTTGAATATCTGGTCTCCAGGAAAATTATCATTGGTATCAACGGCGGTTTGCTGACTACTGCGTCTTCAAGATTCTTTAGGAAAGATGACCATCCTGATGAGTTTTTTATGAAAAACAACAATAGTTCAGTTCCTTTTGTCAGTTGCTCTATATCTTTCCTTCCCTTTTTAAAGCGTTAGATATCTTCTTGATGAGCGCATTGGCCATTTTGTCCAGACTTTGTTCAATTTCTGATGAAATTTTCAAAAGCTGGTAATTTATTCCCAATTTGGCGGCTGATCTTAAATGAAGAAAATAATATGACGGAGAACGAGTTTTTAATTTATTGTCAGAGCCAGGTTTCAGGCTCGCTTAATGATGAAGATATTGTGCTGATGCTAACTGCCTGGGGGCAGATAAAATACTCTTCCGGATATAACCAGGCTTTAGCCGACCGGGGACTGGATGCGGATACTCAAATTACACCTGCAGATGGTGAGTAAGGTCATTTATTAAGGGGATATTAGTGTATATTATTTGCCCACCTGGTATATTTATTCAATGGCGGTACATGAAAAAAATCATCTCTTTGCTTGTCCTGTTTATAATTTATTCTGGTGCTTATGCACAAAAGGGGAGATCTCTCGCAGAACTGCAGCGCGCTTATCAGGCCTGTCTGGATACTGGAAATAACGGCTACGGCTGTGCTGTAGGATTTTATCAGCAAATGGACAGTTCGCTGAATGTAGTTTATAATGGGATCAGAGTTAAATCTAATTTGGAGCAAAAAGAAAACCTTAAAGATGAGCAGCTGGAATGGTTGGCAAAACGGGATCTTTATTTTAAGAAAACCTTTCTGGCAGTAAAAAAGAATAGTCCGGGTATTACGCCCACAAACCTGGCTAAAGCTTCGAAAGACGACAAAATGATCATGTTTGGTGCGAACGCAGTTTACGTAAAGAGTCGTGTTGCAGAATTGATGAAACGCGGGCCTGCCGATTATGCTGATGCCATTTATCAAGTTAATCCTGAAGGCTATTATCTCTATAAAAACCGGGTTGTTGATAAAAAAAAGGAAATTGAAGGTTATTACGGAAATATCAATGTGAAAAAACTAGCGGATGGGAAAGTAGTACTCAATTTGTTTATTTGTCGTGGTGCACCGAGTTACAATTCTGGCAGTTTGCATGATACGTTGGCGGTTAAAAATAATATAGCTACTTATTTATATGAAGGTGGTAAATCATGCCGGATAACTTTTCATTTTTATCGGCAAGGTATTAAAGTAGAAGAACATACAGCAGAAAATGGCGATGGATGTGGTTTTGGCTACGCTGTATATTCTGATGGATTTTACAACCGCAGAAATAAAGATAGCAGATAATCTTGATTTATTTTTAGCGGTATACAATATTTGGCTGTCCCATTCGTCTTTATATGGAGAGCGTTAATTTAGAAAAGCGGGAATGAACGGATGTGTCATTTCCGCTTTTTCTTTTTGATCGTATCAAGTAACCAGCGTTAGCTTCTTAATTCTTTATCCTGGTTCTCTATCATCCAGCCGGGATATTGTTTGGCCAAGGGGCTGACTTCTTCAATTTTTAAAAGGTCAATCGCGCTGAGACATAAATCTGTTGAACCGACGTTGGACTGCAGCTGTTTTATATTCTTAGCACCAATAATTGTACTGGTAACACCAGGTTGCTGCCTGACCCATGCAAGCGCTACCTGTGCAGTAGTTGCTTGATAATGATCACCAATTGTTTTCATTACATCGACCAGAGCATAAGCTTTATTCTTATCAATTGGGGGGAAATCAAAATTGGACCTTCGGGAATCATTTTCTGCTGCCCCCTCACGGGTATACTTGCCTGATAAAAAACCTCCGGCAAGTGGACTCCATGGGAAAATGGCAAGATTATGATCTTTCGCCATCGGGACTAGTTCATGTTCAATATCACGTGTTACCGCTGAATAGAAATACTCGAGACCAATAAATTTATGCCAGCCATTATAGTGTGCTATCGCCTGCGCTTTAGCTACCATCCAGGCCGGCCAGTTACAAATCGCGATATAGCGAACTTTTCCACTTTCAACTACATCATTTAAGGAACGTACAATATCTTCGAGCGAAGTTTTAAAATCTACTCCGTGGACATATAAAATGTCAATGTGGTCCAGTTGGAGGCGCTTCAAGCTATCGTTCACAGCATTGAAGATATGGTAGCGTGAAAGTCCTGAACTGTTTCGGTGTTCCTTCATTTTACCGAGTACTTTCGTAGCTATAACAATTTCATCACGAGGTATTTGGAGATCTTTCAGACCCTGACCCAGCAATTGCTCAGCCTGGCCAAAAGAGTAAATATCGGCGGTATCTATAAAATTAATACCAGAGTTAATCGTTGCCTCCAGCATCTTGTTAACCTCCTTTTGCTGTAACTGACCAATATTGTTCCACATTCCAGCTTTCTGGCCTCCAAAGGTCATGGTTCCAAAACAAAGTTCCGAAACCATCAAGCCGGTGTTGCCGACATAGTTATATTTCATGGTTAGGATGATTAAGGTTTTCTGATGAACGGCTTTGTGTTAACAATCCAAACCAATCTTCGAGGTGCCAGGTATGGGTAATCTTGCCATCTTTAAGGTGATGCAATTCCAGCATAGATACTTTTACCATTTGATTTACAGGTGAAATGCCCATAAATTCTTTGTCATGGGTAAAAGTCATTTCCGCCCGCACTGCAATACGCTCTGCCGTGCCAAATATGTCCTGCAGGGTTATTTTTATGTCCGGAAAAGTTTGGTGAAAAATGGTAATCAGATTCTTTAATCCTTCAGGTCCCGCTTTTTGCCCTGGAGCCATCGGTATATCCTGCCAGTCTGGACTAAAAAGTGCATCTATAATTGTCAGGTCATTTGTTTGCCAGGCCTTGTAGGATGCTTGGAAAGCCTCAATTGTTGCCGTACTGATGGGTTCTGCCATGTTGGATGTATTGTTTTCTGTATTCATGATATATGTGTTATTTTCGTTGCTTTAAGCTGTTGCAGGGTATTATTTAAATATGTTCCATAGCCCTCAAAATAATGTTCCGGTTTAGGGTTTTTTAATACATCAAAACAATGGTAACCGGGAAGAATCTCATAACCGAAGAACTTATAGTTAAGCGTAACATTAAGCAGAACATCGTCAGCTGATCCACCTCCCATCCATAGCTGTTCGTTATCATCAAAACAGTTTTGCGGGGCATTCCATGTAGCTGAAATAAACATTGCTCTGCCGGTCATTAAACCACCTGAGCCATACTGCTTAGTAGGATCGCTTAGCATTCTGCCATCGTTTGTCGCCATCTTTCCGCTAAATAATCCTTTGTTAAATACTTCGTCAGCATATTTTTTATAAGACCAGGGTAGGGTAGCCCAATTGATTGGTGTTTGCAAAACAATAAGATCACTTAATAGATGCTTCTCGACTTCTTCATCAACATCATAACCCTGGTCTATAATAGTTTCCGACACCCGGATATCGTGTTCACGAAAAAATGATTTCGCTTGCTGAGCAAGAGTTTTATTAAGCCTGCCTTCGCTAATTCCGTCATATTTTTGATGGGCATTGATAATTAATACTTCTTTCATTATTGAATTTATTTGGCTCAAAGTAAAGCATAAGCTATCTTTGAGGCAAGTACTTACCATTTGGTACGGTATTTACCTTGACGACTGAAACATTGATTAACAGCTACATAAAAATGGACAATACTGAAAGAAAAAATTGGGGTGGTGAGGAGTGTCCAATAACTCTGTTTATGGAACAGATTGGCGGAAAATGGAAACCCGTTATTTTATGGCTGCTGTTTCAGGAGGGAACGATGAGATTTAGTGAATTAGATAAATCCATTAGCGGAATAACCCAAAAGATGCTGTCACAACAGCTCAAAGGACTGGAAGAAAATGGTACTATTAAGCGTGTATCTTATCCGGTTATACCGCCAAAAGTTGAATACAGCCTGACAGAAAAAGGTAAATCGCTATTTAGTGTGCTCGACAGCTTATGTAAATGGAGCGAGAACAATCTTTCGCGTTAATAATTATATTTCAATATTTAATGCGGTTGAGTCAGTTAAATATTGAAACTCCTGTAGGAAGATCCACTTCCGTCGTTAAAATGTATCTTTATTCCGGTATTTTGTATAAATCCTCCGACACTAATCATGGTAGCTTTGTCTTATCAAAAACAGATAAACAACAATAAAAGAATGTCGAAAACAATTTTTATTACGGGAGCATCCCGCGGATTTGGAAAGATATGGGCGGAAGCTTTTTTGGAACGTGGTGACAAAGTGGTTGTCACTTCAAGAAGTTTAAGCGCCTTAAAAGATCTGGTAGACAGATTTGGAAGTGCCGTGCTACCTCTGGAACTTGAGATAAACAACAGGGCTGCATGTTTCGATGCGATGGCAAAAGCTAAAGCTCATTTTGGAAAAATTGATGTCGTAATTAATAATGCAGGTACAGGTTTGTTTGGCGCTGTAGAAGAGCTTGATGAACAGGCTGCCAGGGAGATTATTGATGTCAATCTCTTTGGTACCTTGTGGATCACTCAAGCTGCACTGCCCATCTTGAGGGAGCAGCGCAGTGGTCATATTATACAGTTATCAAGTGCACTTGGCATTTATTCATTCCCTACAGTAGGGATCTATAGTGCTTCGAAGTTTGCTGTGGAAGGACTTAGCGAAGCACTTTCACAGGAAGTGAAAGGCTTTGGTATTTATGTGACCCTTGTAGAACCTAACGGCTATGCTACTGACTTCAATAATTCTTCTGTTCAGAGTACTCCTATTGCGGCTTATGACGATATGAAAGCTGAATTATATGCGCTACCTGAGTTTTCAGCATCCGATGCCTATGGAGACCCAAATGCTACTTCCGAAGCAATTTTGAAATTAGTTGATACGACCAATCCTCCACTACGGTTAATTCTTGGAAAAAAAGCGCTGCCTTTGGCACAACACTTCTATGAGGAGCGGCTAAACACCTGGGATAAATGGAAAGATGTTTCGGTTAAGGCGCATGGCCTTTAATTGAAAATTAATGGTAATTTTATTTAACAATCAGCCTGTGCATTAAGCATGGACTGATTAATTTTCAAAATATGCACTTCAAAAGTCTGGCCGATGTTCATCGCTGTAATCAATATCCAGAACCTGAAAATCCGCTGCTAACACTATTTACTTGTAATCCGCTACGTAATGTGACCAGTTACGAGGTGACCACTGATTTCTTTGTTATTGCTTTTAAGAAATTTAGCTCAGGAGAAATCAGATATGGCAAAACAAGGTATGACCATGAGAGCGGTTCAATGTATTTTTTGAAGCCACATCAAACCTTGCAAATGAAAGATGTAGCACTGGATGGTGATGGTTTCGAAATTTGGTTTCATGAAGATTACCTGAGTGGCCATACGTTGCACACGGAAATAAAGAAGTATAGTTTTTTTAATTATGAGCTGAATGAAGCGCTGCATATTTCTCCTAAGGAACAACAAGTCATATGGGAACTATATGAAAAGATAGCAACTGAATACCATAATAATCAAGACGAATTTACGAGAGATATTATTCTGGGACACATTGAGTCAATTCTTAAATATTCACTACGTTTCTATAAGAGGCAGTTTATAAACCGCTTTATACATTCGGGAACTACGGTCACAAAATTCAATAATGCATTAACTGCCTATTTTGAAAAGGGGCTGTTAGAGGAAAGAGGCTTACCTACAGTAGCCATGTTTGCGGACGAACTCAACTTATCTCCCCGCTACCTCAGTGATCTGCTAAAACAGGAAACCGGAAAAACAGCAATGGATCTTATTCAGATCTTCCTGATATCAGAAGCGAAAAATCTACTAAACCAAGGCAACTTAACAGTAAATGAGATCTCCTATGTACTTGGTTTTGAGAATCCTCCTTACTTCTCACGCTTATTTAAAAAGGAAACAGGATTGAGTCCTAAGCAGTTCAAAAAGCAATACTCAAATTAAACATACTAAATCTCCCATTAACCTAATAGATTAGTGGGCGTTATTGATTTATTACTCATTGATTTCTGATTACATGTAGCGTTTGATCCATCTTTGGCGTTATAATTGTCAAGCTACATACTATAAAAATAATTTATCTATGAAAAAAAGTACAGTATTATTCGTTTCCTTCTTAGCACTATTTATCGGTGCTTGTTCAACTGTCAGGAATAATAAAACTACAAATGGCCTTGCAAATGCGACCTGGGAACTGGAGTATATTTCGGGGCCACGCATTGCTTTTGAAGGTTTATATCCAAACAAAAAGCCCCAAATTACTTTCAATACAACTACCAATAGCGTTAGTGGAAATTCAGGTTGCAATGGATACAGCGCAAAATATACCTTAAATGGTAAAACGATTTCCTTCGGAGAGCCAGGACCGGCAACAATGATGTTCTGTGAAGGGGGAGGTGAAAAGACATTTTTACAAATGATAAAAAAAGTCGACAATTATTCCATTGACAATGACGGTAAGCTGAATTTGAATAATGGTGAAGTAGCAATGATGCGCTTCAAAAAAAGTAAAAACTGATTCTAGGCGAAGCGACCAGCAGGATGGATACTATACAGATTACGTTATTAGAGCGCTATATCGCCAGCTGGCGCACGCACGACACAAACGCGATCCTTGCAACGCTCGCTCCGGATTGCGTTGTCACCGAGAGCTTCGGACCGGTTTACCGTGGCCACGCCTGGGTGAAACGCTGGATTGCGGCGTGGTTTGCCGAGAACGGCCGAGTTATCGACTGGACAATCCATGATTTGCAATCGATGGGTGATGTGGAAACTGCAGAATGGACATTTCACTACACCTGGCGGGGAGAAGAAAAGAGCTTCAATGGTTCAACCATCGCAAGGCTGCACGAGGGTAAGATCTCCTATCTGCGCGAGTATGCTACAACCGCCCCACTCTATGATTGGCAAGGTGAGTGGCGGCCACTTTAAGCGACACATCCTAAAAGGTCAAATGCTAACGCTATCTATTCCTCTTACGGATCATGCTCAAAAACACTGGCGTGATACCCAGATACGAGGCAATCTGTTTTTGGGCGATGCGTTGTTCCAGTTTAGGGTAAAGGTACTGAAACTGTATATAACGTTCCTCGGCAGATCTGGAAATGATTGAATTAACGCGTCGCTGATATAAACTGAAACCATTTTGGGCCAGTATCCGAAAAAAACGCTCCATTTTTGGTACATCAATATACAATTGCTCCAAAGACTGGTAACTGAAATAAAACAGTTCCGTAGTTTCCAGGGCGGCGATGTTATAGTAGGCTGGAACCTGACCTGAAAAGCTGGTCATATCTGCTGCCCACCAATTTTCGGGGCAAAAAAGTACGTTATGCTCCAAGCCCTCCTTATCACGGTTAAAAACACGCAGGCAACCTTTGTCAACGAAGTAAAGATTACGGCAGGTCTCGCCCGTTTCTAAAAGTATTTTATTCTTTTCTAATCTTTGATGCATCAGAACAGACTTTATGTAGGCCTGTTCTGATGCATCAAGATTAACGTGAAGGGCAAAGTTTGCAAATATGTGTTCAAAAGCGGGCATTCTACAAGGTAGGAACAAATCCTATAATCTTCGTCATCTTGTTTTCAGCATTATATTCCACATAATCTCTGCCTTCAAATTCACCGTGACCGGGGATATTGATACTCCATGCGTAATAACAATGATGATCAAAATACTCCGGCTCAGTCAATAGGGCAAAGGTACGGCCGGGCACTTTCTCATGCGAAGACATGACCAAATCAACAAATGCATCAATTCCTGTTACCAAAGGAGTATTCTTGTCCTGGTAAGTGATTTCATCCGCTAAGCTTTCTGCAAAAGCAACTTTAATTGCTGCTGCTGTCTTTTCGTTCCAGGCGCTGGTATAGCGTTCAGCTGTTTCTTTCATATTTTTCATATCACAAAATTAGGTATCCCCCCTCAGCTGAAAATTAAAGTAGTTTAATAAATCAAAAAATTAGAAGTAAGAGAAGATATCAACATGCGTCCGTTTGAGCAATTGCCCTGCAATAATCAACCAGATGATATTATAATATTTGGATATGCTTATGTCTGAAAACGCCTAACTGAATTTTTTAATAGCATCTTCTGTGACAGGGGTGAAGAAATTAATTAAATTACCATCAGGATCACGAAACATTAATGAGCGATTTCCCCAGGGCATCGTAGTCGGCTCCTGGATGATCTCACTTAACAAATCTTTAATTTTCTCGTATTGCTCATCAACATTTGCCACACGAAATTCTATAATAACACTGTTGTTAAGACCTGTATGCGTCAAATCTTTACCAAACAAGCTCAACGTACGTATACTCCCTATGGCTAAGGTGCAGGTAGCAGCGTTTATCTCTGCAAAATCTTCTGTATACCATTGTGCAGACAGGTTAGTAACTTTTTCGTAAAACTGAACCAAACGTTTGATTTCAGGACTGATAATTCTTAATGATGCTAAATTCATGATGCCTTTATTTTAAATTTTTAGAGTATGCCACAAACATACCTTTGGCAGCTGACAGCTATGTGTCAGGGGTCATAAATTTATTTTCTTTGTCTTTCAGATAAGAAGCAAGCGTGAGCTTGTGAGGCATGAAGTCTATGTCGAGCTTTGTGATCGTTAGCATCCTGTCTAAGCGGAACATTCTATAATCCTTTCTTAATTGGCAGTATGCTATCAAAGCCCAGCTTTCCTGTAATGTATAATACAATGCAAAGGGTTCGATTTTTCGTTCTGTTTTCTCGTTTTTATGTTCTGACCAATAGGTAATATTTAACAGCTTAAATGCTGTTAGTGCCTCCTGAATTAATGTTAATGAATTACTTGTTGTTGTATTCTGAATTGCAGGGCTAACAGCTATTCTATTTGCTAATAACTCAACATTATCTTTTGTGGCATGTTTTAAAACAGCTTTTATTTTACTGACCGCATCACTGTAGGCATTAACAAGTGATACATCACTATTTTTTAGCATTACCTGTTCAATGGTAATCAAAGCATTAGCTTCTTTCTCAGTAAACATGATAGGTGGAATTCTGTAACCTTCCATTAAAGAATATCCTTTTCCATCTTCTGTAGATATTGGCACACCTGCTTCTTCCAGAACCCTTATGTCCCGGTATATTGTTCTTACGCTTACATCAAATTTTTGAGCAAGTGCTGTGGATGTTAGCAATCTTTTGGTTTGCAGCTGAATTAGAATTGCTGTTAGTCTGCTAATCCTTTTAGTGTCCTTATCATTCATATGATCTATATCCTGAAACAGTTATTTGTTTCCTCTTCTGATCAAGGTCAAAATTTCATCAGAACAGACACATTTACACTGAAATTGATTTGCAATTTAGTGATTCTTGAATTGTGCCAGGGTAAGAATTTATATAATACTATTACCGAATACTTAAAATGAGTTTCGGAACTGCAAAGGAGAAAGGCTGGTTTTCGCCTTGAATAATTTGGTAAATGATTGGGGATGCTCGAAGCCAAGGTCATAAGCAATCTCGCTTATCGATAAATCGGTACCTGATAATTTTTCTTTTGCTTTTTCTATCAGTTTACCATGAATGTGTTGTTGCGTACTTTGGCCAGTAAGTACTTTTAATACATCACTTAAATAATTGGGTGAGATATTTAATGTATTTGCTATGAATTGAACACTTGGCAATCCCTTTGCAATTAGATCATCATTGTTGAAATATTTTGCGAGCGTGTCTTCTAAACGGCTAAGGATTTGATGATTTGTCTTTTTGCGGGTAATAAACTGGCGATGATAAAACCTTTCCGAAAAATTGAGCAATGTTTCAACTTGTGAAATGATAATTTGTTGGCTGAACTTATCAATATTTAACTGATATTCCTCCTGGACGCTTTCAATAATGCTTACAATTTTTCTTTCTTCCTTTATCGAAAGATACAGGGCCTCATTAACTGAATAATCAAAGAATTCATATTGCTTTATGATTTTAGCCAAAGTCGTATTCCATATAAAATCCGGATGAATTAGTATGATCCACCCGGAAGGCTTAAGTGTTTCACCTTTGTCAGCCTTAATACTAAAAAGTTGATTTGGTGCTATAAAAAATAAAACACCTTCATCAAAATCACTCTCCTGATGCCCATATTGGAATTTTGCATTGGTGATCCGTTTCAAATAAATGGCATAGAAATCGTATATAAAACTTGCCGGTTCATTAAAGGGCTTTTGTATAAAAGAATCAAAATTTATTACACTTATTAATGGATGTTCGGGTTTTGGGAGACCCATAGCCTGATGACATTGGCTGATGGTTTTTATTCTGATTGGCAGCACGTTTGTCATATTGTTAAAGATAGCGTAAATGCAATTACCAAAAGAGGTAATATTTAGCAATCCCCGCTGACGAGTAGTGAGCAGCAGCAGGTTCCGTAATGCTATAATTATACTTTTGTTTTCGGTTTAAATCAAAACTTCACTAACCTGAACAATGGGGTGGCTATTGGTAAAGTTTGGCATATCGCCTATTATTTTTTCGGCATTAGGGCCAAATGCTTTTTCAAATTCCTCAATAGAATTAAAATACATATTTCCCATGGCGATATAAATTGCAGGAGAACCGGGAGCAGCCCCACCCAAACCTTTTTCAACTGTGGTCCCCTTTAGTGCGTCACCCAATAGCCCTGCTACTAAAGGAGCATGTGTGTTACAATAATAGTCCATGTCAAACATCTTGTCGTTCCCGTTTGGATACAACACACTAACTTTAATCATACCTTTTTTCATTTTATTTTCTTTAAATGTTTTTGTTAAATTCTGGTTCAAACTATTCTCCAGGCCACTAGCCTTCATCAATTCACGATGTCTGCATAGGTAAATGTCTCGTTAGCAAATCAATATCTTGCATTGTGGTATGGTAGCTTTGGCACCCGTAATTATGAATTTATTTTTGTTAAATGCTTATAGTAAATTAGATACAGATGCAAAAATGAATGATAATGAACCAGGTTTATTAACCGATTCTCTGAATAACTTAGCCAAAAAGAGGAATAATGTAAAAAGTCATTAATTTGTGATAATGAGTTTTTCTATACGTTATTGCAAAACAGTAGTGTAGAATCACTATTTTATTTTCGCAAATCTATTATCCCACCACCTTAATGCAGTAATGTCCTTACATTTCATTTATTATAGCTGCATAGCCACCATTCCTACTTAATTTGATCGGAATAGCTGATGTTGAATTTACCTTTTGTATACTTTTCCGATAGTCCATTCCCTGACGGCCGGCATTGATCCCGTCTGCAAAGGAGGTCATTTCGTAAGACTTATCTTTTGTTAAAAAACTCATATCCAAGGTAATTGCTCTTTCTTTTCCGTTTGTAATCCCACCAATAAACCATTTCTTTCCTTTTCGTTTGGCAACAACTGCTACCTCACCCGCCTCTGCATGCAGCGCTTTTGTTTCATCCCAGGTGACTGGTACCTGAGTAATAAAGTCTGTACATTCCTGGTTCTTATAATACAGCGTTGGATTATCACACAGCATTTGCACACCACTTTCAAAGAGCACAAAAAGTGCCAGCTGATACGCACGTGTACCCACACTTGCAGCATTTGGCCGCTGGCCTCCATAAACATCCGGTTGCATATTGATCATCGCTCCGGGAGTAAAGTCCATCGGGCCAGCTATATTTCTGATAAAGGGTAAAAAAATTGTATTGTCCGGCTGGCATCCCTCCATTTGTTCCATACCTCTAACGCCTTCATATGATATCAGGTTAGGATATTTATGCTCCAGTCCTTTTGGCGTAAAAGAGCCATGAAAATCAACTAAGATATTATATTTAGCAGCTTCCCTGGCTACACGCTCATAATAGTTGACCATCCACTGATCATTCCGGTCCATAAAATCGATTTTTACTCCCTTTATACCCCAGGTGGCAAATTTTTTGAATAAATCCATGTTGTTTTCAACAGCTAGCCAGGTCAACCACAATACAATTCCTACCTTTTTTTCCTTCCCATACCGGATCAGTTCGTGAAGGTCTACCTTTTTATTCGGGACATAAGGGTTGTCTACACTTTCTGCCCATCCCTCATCCATGATGATATAAGGGACACCACTCTTAGAGGCAAAATCGATATAATACTTATAGGTTTCTAAGTTAAATCCCGCAACGAAGTTAACGTCTTCACCATATGGCGAGGCAGCATTCCACCATTCCCAACTGACCTGGCCGGGTTTAATCCAATCAGTGTTTTTTATTTCAGACTTAGGGGCTAGCTTTACAGGAAGTGTGCTCTCCAATAGTTCTCCGTCATTTTTAGAGATGATGAAATACCTCCATGGATATGTTCTTTCGGCACTGGTTTCAGCAATATAACCAGCCTCTTTGGTGATCCGCATAAATCTGTCACCTTCTTTTTTATCTTCAAGCGCCACCTTTGAAAAAGCTGATTTGATCCTGTTACTGCTGTTACTTTTTAAAAACATGCAAGGATAATCTGTGAGATCTGTTTCAGCAAAGAGTATTTTAAAGCCTTTTTTAGTGTCTATCAGGGCGGGCAAAGTAACCATCTGATCTGACGCTTTAAAGCTTTTAGCGTCTGGGTGGATATAATTGGTTTCATAGTTGGAAGTAAAATCTTTTGCCGGTTGCACATGCAGCTGATAATCATCCGGCAGATTAAGGCTTACATCTTCATCAACAATCTTTACTTTTCTATTTTTGCCGCCTTTAAAACTAGTTATAATACGGTAAGCCACCCCATCATTATACGCCCGGAATTCAACAGCATATCCGTTATTGAGATGGAGCAATAGGGTATTGCAGAGCTCGTTTATTGTTGAAAATTTCAAAGGAACAACCGGGCTTAATTGCCTGGATATCCGTGAAGAACTACTATGCTGGATCTTTAGGCTTTTTGCTGAAGTTAAATTAGCAACAGTTATACCCAAATTGCATTGTTCAAGCAGGGGAACATTATCCCGATATATGCTGTAATAAATATGATCTGATACATTGATTTTTACCTTAATTGCACCGTTGGGAGAAACTAATTCTGCTGCATTAGAGGTCAAATGTGTAAATACTGATATTAATAAAACGAATAAAATTTTTCTCATTGTATTAAGGATCTATTTGATTGAACTAATAATATCACTGCGTAATTGACTTGATATTTTTTGATAAATTTATATTGAATCAATTATAAGCTTTGTTGTGTGAAAAAACAAGCTTAATAATTTAAAAAATCAATAAAATACGCCAATCAAATACAGGATATTATTCGTGTTCAAAACCAGGCATGCTACAAGGTTGGAAGAAATCCGATAATCTTCGTCATCTTGTTTTCAGCATTATATTCCCCATAGTCTCTGCCCGCAAATTCACTATGGCCGGGGATCTTGATACTCCAGTAGTAATAACAGTGTTGATCGAAAACTGTGGCTCATTGAACAGGGCACAGGTACGGCCGGACACTTTCTCAAGCGAAGACATATCAAATCAACAAATGCACCAATTTTTGTTACCACAAACAGGAGTATTCTTGTCCTGGTAAGTGATCTAATCCGTTAAGCTTTCTGCAAGAGTAAATTAACTTCTGCTGCTGTCTTTTCGTTCCAGGCACTTGTATAGCATTCAGATGTTTCTTTCATTGCACAAAAATAGGTATCCCTCCTCAGGTGACAATTAAAGTAGTTTAATAAATGAAAAAGTACCCCAATAGCAAAATTGTTGTTGTACGTGGCAAAGGCTATAAACTATGCACCTATCTTACAGATTAAAAACGAACCTGGATTTAAGACTGCGCCTCCATAACAGGCATAATACTGATAATGAAATTATAGAGATACCTCAATTCGCCGTATACCAAAACTTGTTACGATATTTGTTTTTTTATGATCAGGCAGCTTGAGTAAGCTGTGATTTATTATATAAATTGAGCAATGTCCAATTTTGAAGCGCTTTTCGATTACATTCAGGAAATATCAGGCAAAATGCTTTCAGAAGATGATAAGCTTTTGTTGATGGAACATTTCAAACCCAAAAAACTGAGAAAAAGACAATACTTTTTGCAGGAAGGAGACGTATGTAAATATATTGGTTTTATTTTAAAAGGATCTGCCAGAACCTTTACGGTAGACGAAAAGGGGCATGAGAATGTATTGAAATTGTCTCTGGAAAATTGGTGGCTGGCTGATTTTGAAAGCTTTTACCTGCTAACGCCAAGTCGTTTTAATATTGAGGCATTGGAGGATATGGAGATTCTTCAAACCACTAATGTTCAAATTGAGGAGTATCTCAAACATATCCCTGCCTTTTCAACGATGGCGAACGTAATCAATCAAAATTATACCATTGCAAACCAGAAAAGAATGCAGGCCGCTTTTAGCTATACGGCTGAAGAGCGGTACGACGATCTAATTAGCAACTACCCGCAGTTTCTACAAAGGTTCCCGCAAAACATGATCGCTTCTTATCTGGGATTATCCCCGGAAACTTTAAGCAGGATAAGGAAAAACTCTTCCAAATAGATTTTCAACCTCATTGACATCGCTTTTTGAATGCAAAAGAATTGCTGAATAATGCAAAATATGCCGTTGTGATCGTTTAATTTTGCCCCTGGATTTTCCCTGCTATCTTAATTTGTTTTTTTACAATTAGTTATCCGATGATCTTGATCTAAGTCAACTCCTTGTCTTGACCTAAATCAAAGATACTTTATGATTCATATCAACGCACAGCCCATTGCGAGTTCGCATCTTTGGATATATTTCAGAACGGAAATAGGCCTGAAGAATATGAACAGATTAACATATAGAAATCATGAGTAAATTAGAAAACAAAGTAGCGGTTATTACCGGTGCAGCAAAAGGAATAGGTGCATCTATCGCAAAACACTTCGCGGCAGCAGGCGCAAAAGTAGTAGTGAATTATGCTTCAAGTAAGGAAAGCGCAGACAGGGTGGTTAAGGAGATAACCGATAATGGAGGTCTGGCTATTGCCGTACAAGCCGATGTATCGAACGAGGCTGATGTGATCAGATTGTTTGAAGAAACCAATACTGCTTTCGGCTCGTTGGATATTTTGGTAAACAACGCAGTCCATCAGGGATACTTACCTGTTGAAGAGATCTCGGTAACGGCTTTTCATCAGCATTTTAACGTCAATGTTCTGGGCTCTATATTGACTATGCAGGCATCTTTAAAAGCATTTGGGGATAAGGGTGGCAATATCATCAATATCAGTTCGGGTGCTAGTAAATACCCTCTTCCGGGTGCTTCCTTATACTCTGCCTCTAAAGCAGCATTAGACGCCATGACGATTGCTTTATCGAAAGAACTGGGTGCAAAGAATGTTCGTGTCAATTCTATTTTGCCGGGCGCTACTGATACAGAAGGTGCAGCTAATGCAGGTGTAACCCCTGGTAGTGAATATGAAAAAATGTTTGTTTCAAAAACACCGCTCGGACGCAGAGGTCAGCCAGAAGATATTGCGAAAGCTGTTGTATTTCTTGCTTCGGATGATGCGGCCTGGATCACGGGAGAGCAAATTGGCGTTTCAGGTGGTATGTATGGTTTTTAAATCTGTCCTTTAGGGAAGCTTTATGAAAAAAGCTACAGGAAGGAAATGCCACCAAAAAGTTAGACACTATTTGGTGGCAATCTAATTCCAGCATTTATTTCTTGAATAGATCAGCTTTTATTTTTGTCATTTGGCCCAGCAGTGCAGTAATGGGAACTGCATTTTTACCAGATGACCTGGCTAACTTATCTACAACAAAATTTAAGGTTTCAATTTCAGTTTCCCTTCCATTTAAAAGATCCTGATAAGTTGATATTTTTTGTCCTTCGGACATTTTGCTTATTGAAATTACATTTTGAAGAACATCATCTTCCGTAAGCTGGATACCTAATTCAGCGGACACTCTAATGCATTCGCTGATTACTTTTTTTGCAATTCAAGGGCAGCAGTATTGCGATAGAATACACCATTGTCAATTTCCAGCAATGGGCAAATAGAGTTGAACACACAATTGGTAATGGCTTTTTTCCAAATTATAACCTGAATATTCTCTTCTGTCCGAAAAGTAAAACCGGCAGTTGATATTTCATCAACGATATTTTGCAGCACTTCTGTTGAACCTGAAATAATACCTACAGGTGATGCAGCAACAAGTCTAAACCTTACTTTTGTTTCCGAGACGGATTGACTGGTTGCAAACAATACGCATCGGTATAGGTTAGCAAAGCCACGATCAATAAAACTATCTTCAACATGCAAACCGTTTTGTAGAAAAACAATAGGCGAGTTTTTAGCAATATCTTTTAATTTATCAGCTAATTGTTCGTTTCCGAAGGACTTGTTGGTCAACAAAACAATTCCGTCAAGCTGTGCATAGTTACTCAAAGCACTGATCGTCACTTCGGCCTTTAAGATTTCCTCTCCGGTCTCTACTTCAATAATTTTTTTGTAGGCCTGCATTCCGTCAACACTGCATCTTAATATAGTTACGTTTTTTCCTTGCAGAATTAATGATACAGCTAAAGCTTTCCCAATAACTCCATTACCGATGAGATATATGTGTTGATTGTTTGGCAACTGGTTGTTAATTACTTTCATCATAGGGCCAATTAAATAAGTTCTATGTTCTGAGTATTTATCTCTCTACTAAATTCATAAGTAAAAAAGACTTTACCGTTTGGTAAGCTATTTTCCTCTGAACCCATCAATTTGAATCCAGATTCCAATGCAGTGATTTGTAGTATTTCCTGGTTCACCGGTGTGAAAATGTCTTTTACAGCTTTAACAGATTCAACTCCTGTTTTGCTAACGGATTGATTGCCATTATTGTATTGTATGGTGATGATCAACACTGTGGGGCTGTCAATATTCCGTGATATAAATTCAAAACCTCTTTTGATGTCAATGTACTCAAATATTAAAGCCGCCCAGACAAAATCTGATTGAAGGAAAGACTCAGTTGAAACAGAGATATCAGCATTTACCAAAACCAGGTTGTGAATCTGTGCTTCATACCTCTTTTTAGTTTCATCGAGGTAGGATTGATTTACATCTATTCCATAAACTGTTTTTGTTGCATTGCCGTCGATATGTTCCAACCCATTTCCACCAGTTACCCCCAGGAATAGAGGTTTTTTTGGAATGTATTTCTGTAGATACTTTTTGGTCAGCATATTCAACAATTGCGATTGAGCTACTTCCTAATGTTCCATGTGCCGCTCATAATCTTCTAATGGAATGATATTCCATGCGTTTTCTTTATTTATCATGCGCCAAATTATTGGAAGGGAATTGGTTTAATAAGTTCTTTTCCATGTGTGTTGTTCCTTCCATCGCTACGTCCTGATAAGGTTCAATTGGGTAAAAACCAAATGAGTGATAGAGTGCTTTTGCTTTTGTCAAAGTGGGAATTACCTCTAATCGGAGGTGGTGGAATTGTAATTCCTTTGCCGTTGTTATAGCTGCAGCTAAAAGTTGTGCCCAATTTTATATTGGCGGAATGCTGGCTGGACGTAAAACCGTTTTAATTCTCCAATCCCCTGACGCATTTGTAAAATAGCGATACAACCAACCGCTTTATTATTATTATTATGATATGCTAATAATAGAGCCCCTTGAGGAGCGTAATAACGTTTTGTCAGTGAAGACAACTCTGCATTGAAATCTTTGAATCCAGCATCGAAGTTAATTGCTTTTGCATACTCTTTAAATAGGTTTCGACCATCGTTAAAGTTTTCCTGAGATGAGGCTTTAGTAATTTTCAGCTCATTTGTATAGTTCATGATAATTATTAATAGGTAAAGAGAGGAGACTATTCAGTAGAATTTTTAGCTGCTAATAGCTGCATGATCGCCTCCATGTGCATGACAAGCTGTTTGCAACTGGTTTCATCAAGCGTTGCAATTTGAACTTTTACAAGTTTGGATGCTGCTTCATTAATTTTTACCATCTCTGATTTTCCTTTTTCAGTTAATGATAGCACTATTGCACGGGCATCCTGATCAGAGCGCTCTTTGTATATCAAACCATCTTTATCTAATTTTTTTAGAATTCGGCTGAGATAACTTTTATCTATATGAATATTAAGCATGACCTGGGATGCCTGAATCAGGGATGCCTCGTTTATTTCAAAAAGAACTCTGGTTTCTGCTAACGTATAATTGCTATGGTATCCATCTGCCTGGAGCAGACCGATTAAATCTACATAGAATCGGTTAAATGACCTGATTTTCTTAATTGCAACTTCTTTTTCCATGACGTGATATTGATATAGGAAATCAAAGATAAATAAAGTTGACTAAGTCTACTATTATTCATGTCTTTAGTGCATTGCGCATTTTGATAAGAAGCCAATCAGCTGATATGTTCGCGTCAGGAGAAATTAAAAAGACAAATTAGCTATTCTAGGAGGAGACAATAACTGTGTTTGACCCGGGACTGCTCTGGATGAGTCCATGGTGTGAGCAAGGTGCAAGCATGTTCAGTCCATGTAAAAACCACTAGTTGAAATACATGGACTCAACACGTTTCAACTATGTAAGCAACATGTGTTCATCTGCTACTTACCCCCTTCTTTCCTATACGCTTCACAGATCAGATGTAGATTTCAAATTTGTCAGGCAAGTGCTGGACATTTCCAGACATTTTTTGGATTTAAGCAGCCATTTATGGACACCCCCTTTTAAAAGCTTGTTTTCTGGATAAGAACCCTTTACATTCGTTTAAACATTAATAAATATTCAATCATGGCTAAATTCGATGGTAAATTTTTGAAGGGCGCACTTGGTCCTGTAGTATTCAGAGTAGTAAACGGAAAACAGATTGTTTCTTCGAAACCGCATAAAGTAAAACAAACTGCCGAAACAAAAAAAGCAGGCAGTACTTTTGGGGAAGGGAGTTCTCTTTCGAGGCAAATCAGAGCAAATTTTGCAGAGGGGATTTTGAATCTTCACGACCAGAACCTGCATGATCGCCTGCTGTCCCGGCTCAATGTGATCGTAAACCAGTGCAGGGATAAAAAAACGATGAAGTATCATTTCAATGAGAACAGTTTCAACAGCCTGATCAATTTCGATTTCAACATTCATTCTCCACTTAAAAAGCAATTGCCTTCAGAACCAGCGATTGTAATTGAGAACCAGACGCTGACTGTTGCCTTTCCGAAAAGTGAGCATCCTGCAAAGCTAAAATTTATTAAGGGTGGCTATGACTGTGAACTGAAAATATTGGTGCGTTTCTACAGATTGAAAGATGGCCTGAAAACAAGATATAATGCAGAGCAAACCATCTTGGTTGAGAAATATGGCAACAATGATCTGAGCGGCAAGGAATTTCCATTCGCTATACCAAATGGGTGTTTGTGCATCGTTAGTATGTTCCTTCATTATTCTGGTGAATTTGGTATAATCAATTCAAAGCAAATAAATCCTGGTGCTATTTGCTACGCAGGTGAGACGCAAGGGATTTTTGAAGAAAATGCATCATTTCTTTGGAGCAGAATGGATAAAAGTTTTGAATAGGAAGCTACCGGTGAATGGAATATCGACAATGAATTGGAAAAGCTGTAAGATATGGCAGCGTAACTTTACTCAGTATTTTAACATGAAAGGACTATACTGAAATAGTTATAACCAATAGGAACTAACGTATGTTAGATATTTATACAAATGCACTCATGATCTACATCAGGTTCCAAAACTCACGATAGCATGAAATTTTCCCTTCTTTTAGTGTAATGCGGCCGATGTAGATTTGGTTGTATGTTTTTCCGGTAGCAATCACATGAGCACTGCCTGCAAATTTTACAAAGGTTACATAAAGGATACTATTTAAAAAGAATAACATGATAAATAAAGATCGTTGTCTGATGCCTGCTACCGACGATGAATGCAGGAAGGCATGGTTAACGTTGCAGGATAAGCTGGATATAGTAGGGGCAAATTCATCGTCAAAAGGTCACTGTCAAAGGATAATTTATACTTATTGCTATTTGAAGCAATTAAAATAACCAACTTTTCTGCTTTGAGATTCATCTGTCCGGGCCGTTTAATATCAACAGGTGCTGCTACAAAAGCAGCACCAAGCTTATAATTGAGCACGTCGTTAATCAGTTCAACTGCTGTATGGTGTGCTTAAGGAAACAACTCTAATAGGTTGTTTCTTTTTTTTAAAGTCCCGGTGCCGTATCCATTCTCCTAAGTTTTCGTGAATTTACTTCTTTTCGCTATTGTAAAAATCAAGTATTTGATTTAAGTTATTGATTTATAGCGTTTTGTTGTTTTGGACGAATGTTTGTAAACCCAATAAAGGAAAATATATTTAATAAAGGTTTGTTTATCGAACCGGATCACAATGATGATTTGAACTCACATGAAAAATCTAAATGCACTAAAAAAAATAAGCTTTACAGTTATTGGGCTGCTGAGCTTTGTGGTCCTGGTGAAGGCACAAAGCCCGGAAGAACGTATCGAGAAAATGAAGCTGATAATTCCAAAGCCTATTTTGGCAAATAATAATTATGTAGGCGCTGTCAGAACAGGAAATCTCATCTTCCTTTCTGGCAAAGGGCCCAGAACTTCCAGCGGTACATATCTAACCGGCAAAGTAGGTCAGGAATTAAAGCTGGATGATGGCGTAGCAGCGGCAAAACTTATTGCGCTGGCTCAACTTGGTGAACTCAAAGCGATGCTCGGAGAATTATCTAAAATAAAAAGAATCGTAAAGGTCAATGGTTTTGTAAACAGTACGGCTGATTTTACAGGACAATCAGCTGTAATAGATGGCTTTTCGGATATGATGGTCAGCATTTTTGGAGAAATAGGAAAACATGCCAGAACATCAGTTGGTGTTCCTGTCCTTCCTCTTAACATGGCTGTAGAGATCGAAATGATTGTAGAGGTAGTGCCAGAATAAATATACAAGCAAAAATTAAATCATCATAAACATATACAAACAATTAAAATTAAGAACATGAAAACAAAAATTACATTAACAGCGGGCTTTAAAAAAGTATGGTCTGCCGCCCTTGTCGCACTTATTAGTTTGACGCTTACAAATGGTTCAGTTAACGCGCAGGTCAAAGGAGTAAAGAACATCGTAATTGTTCACGGTGCATTTGCAGATGGTTCAGGATGGAAGTCTATCTACAACATCTTAAGTAAAAGAGGTTATAACGTTACGGTAGTACAAAATCCCCTGAGTGGACTGAAGAATGATGTAGATGCAACAACGCGCATTTTGGATAAACAGGATGGTCCCACTATTCTGGTAGGACACTCCTGGGGAGGAACAGTAATTACTGAGGCGGGTATGCACAAAAATGTTGTTGCCCTGGTTTATGTTGCTGCATACCAGCCAGACAAAGGTGAGAATACTTTAAAATGGGCGGGGTCTTTGCCAAATGCACCTGAATTTGGAATTCTTCCTCCGGATGAAAAAGGCTTTGTGTATTACGGTAAGGACAAGTTTCATGCAGGATTCTGTGCAGACCTGAGCAAGGAAGAGGCGGATTTTCTTTTTGCTTCACAGGGACCGATTTACGGAGAGAGTTTCGCTACGCCAGTATCTGAGGCTGCCTGGAGAACTAAGCCAACTTATGGAATTGTTGCTACCCAGGACAAAAGTATCAATCCTGATGTTGAACGTAATATGTATAAACGCTCAAACACAAAGATTACCGAAATCAAGGGAAGTCACGTAATATTTGCATCGCAGCCTATAGCTGTATCAAATATAATTATTGCAGCAGCTGAGAGTAAATAGTAATAAAAACAAACAGATATGAAACATTCAGCTACATTTTTAAAGATGATGGTCGTGGGATTTTTCCTTTGTGCATCAGGCAGTGCAATGGCACAGTCATCAGATCCACAAACGGACCCCCAGATTGAAAGTAACGTTAAAGCATTTCTCAATGTGCTTAATTCTGGAACAGGAAAGCCTATCGAAGAGCTTAGCCCTGCCGATGCAAGGGCTATTCTAACTGGTGCGCAAAATTCCGTAAAAGTAGATCTGTCCGGAATTACCGAATCAGAGAGAACAATTTCCCAGGATGGTATTACGGTAAAAATACACATTGTAAAACCAGCTCATGCAAAAGGGATATTGCCTGTATTTATGTTCTTTCACGGTGGGGGATGGGTTTTAGGTGATTTCCCGACACATAAGCGTATGGTAAGGGATCTTGTGGTAGAATCCGGAACAGCAGCAGTATTTGTAGACTATGAACCATCTCCTGAGGCTAAATATCCTGTAGCAATTAACCAGGCTTATGCAGCCACTAAATGGGTTGCCGCTAATGGTAAGGAAATTGGTGTAGATGGTAAGCGTCTTGCCGTAGCAGGAAATAGTGTGGGTGGCAATATGGCTGCTGTGGTAGCCTTGATGGCGAAGGACAAAAAAGGTCCGGAGATTAAGCTTCAGGTATTGTTATGGCCGGTTACTAATGCAAATTTTGATACCCATTCCTACAATGAATATGCTAAAGCACGTTTTCTTTCAAAAAATATGATGGTTTGGTTCTGGGATAATTATGCGCCTGATCTTAAAACAAGAGCTGAAAAATACGCATCACCATTGATGGCTAGCATTGATGAACTGAGAGGACTGCCTGCCGCAGTAGTACAGACTGCTGAAAATGATGTACTTCGTGACGAGGGGGAGGCCTATGCAAGAAAGTTGGACGAGGCGGGGGTAAAGGTAACAGCTATCCGATTTAATGGGATGATCCATGATTGGGGTTTACTTAATCCCCTGGCTAATGTTCCCGGATCAAAATCTTCCATGCTTCAGGCAGCGGCAGAAATTAAAAGGGCACTCAAATAATTAATATTTCTCTCTCCTGCGATTAGGAGAGAGAAATTATTTAATATATAACTTATTATAGTTCAAGTGGTTGTCTGTGTAAGCTTACCTGTGCTTTGAAATTGGAGTAACGAGGTTCACCTATTAAAACCGGGGATATTCCTATGCTGATTCCTGGGATGGCGGGAAAGTAATAGTGATCACAGTTCCTGAGTCTGAGTGAATGTCAAAGGTGCCCAATAACTGATGACTGAGTCCGACCATAAGGTTCACACCGAGCGACCTGCAGGCATCGATATCAAAGTCATCCGGAAGGCCGGTTCCATTGTCGCGGATGGTAAGTTTGTACCATCCATCATTACATTTTTCAAAAATGACTGAAATGATTCCATATCCTTCTGAAAAAGCATATTTAACGCTGTTGGTTATGGCCTCATTTAAGATAAGACCCAAGGGGACTGTCTCTGTAGTCGTCAGTTCGGCATCCTCAATCTCGAATTTAAAGCCTATGTTACTATTGATAGTGAAGGAGTCTATGATACTTTTTGAGATTTCCTGAATATAACTCTTCAGATTGATCAAAGAAATATCATCTGATTGGTAAAGTTTCTGGTGTACGATAGAAATGGCTTTCATTCGGTTCTGACTATCTCTGATTGCGGTTTTTGCCTCTTCATTGCTGAGAAAAGACAATTGTGTATTGAGTAGACTGGAGATGATCTGAAGATTGTTCTTTACACGGTGATGTATCTCTTTCATTAGCCATTCTTTCTCATTTAACAGTTCGAACAGGCGTTTATTCTGTAGATTGATCTCTTTTTGACTGGACCTCAGTAAGGTATTACTATTTTGTTTGACTTTAAAAAGATAGGTCATTAGTATAGTTAATATCGATGCTGCGAGGAGACAAATTGCAATGATTTTCTTTTGAGATGACTCTTTTACAAGATCATTCTTCTGTATAAGGTTGGCGTTACGCAGCTGCAGATTTTCCTGATCGCGCTTTGCAGTGGCATACTGAAGCTGCAATTGTTGAGATTGTCTGAGTTTAGTTTGGTTAAATATCGAGTCGGTAATCAATTTGGAACGTTGAAAATGTTGGATACTTTCGAAGTAGTTCCCTTTTGCGGAATCAATCTTGAATTTATACAATTCTGCATCTGCCAGACCTGTTATATTCACAGATTTTGGTGCAGCAAGAATACTATCAACGTAAGGCTCCGCTTTGATAAATTTCTGCTGTCCGATGTAAAATGAGGCTATTGACTTGTATGCCTCATAAAAGTAATTATTCTTTTGGTTTCCTTTTTGGAGGAAAGCGATTAACTCAAGATAATGATGTTCAGCCTGGTCTGGCATTCCTAATGCGAGATAGCAGTCTCCCTTGATGCATTCGGAATATTTGTAGTAATCTGTGTATTTAGTAAGATGATTATTCAAGTCCTTAAGCACGTCAGCAGCTTTTCCTTTGTTGATAAGGTCTTTAGCAATAGGCTGATAACACCCATACTGAAAAATATTGTATAACTTAAGTGAAACATCCAGAGACTTTTGATACCATTGAAGGCTTTCGCGTTTAAGCCCTACTTTATCGCAAATATTTCCCAGCTTGTGATAGATGCGTACCAGTTGATCTTCAGTTTCCGATTTTTCAGAATCCCGGGCTGCCTGAACACCGTATCTCATGGCTGTTTCGTAATCACCCATGATATAATATACATTGGATAGAGAACTATTAATTAATTCGTGATTCTTATAACCTATCGACTTGGACAGGGAAAGTGAAGTCATCAGATCTATTTTTGCTTCCTCTAACTTTCCCCGCTCTGTCATAAAAGTTGCGACATGATTCAGACATAAAATCATTGTTGCCGTATCTTTTGAGGCTTTTGCCTGCTCATAACCCCTGAATAGATCGTCGATCACATTATTATGGTATTTTGCAAATAAGCCCTTCTCAAACAGCATCCTGCCTTCAAATTCACGGTGTCCGTATTTTCTGCAGAGGAGGAGCGTAGCATCCAGATAATCATCACTGATATTGCCAATAAGATGTCTCTCCAGCAGGGTTTTGTAATGCCCGATTCGGCTTGTTAAAAGAAGTGTGGGCCATCCTCTTTTTCTAGAATATGCTTCCACGATATCGAAATGTTCAATTGCCTTACTCAAGTCAGATGTTTCTTCTCCAAATTTTTCCAGGAAATAGCGCCCCAATATAAGGTGAAGCCTGCAATAAAGTATTTCTTTAGCGGCTTTAATGATCTCCTGAGCTTGATTCCATTTACCTTGTAACAACAAAACCTTGGTCTTTTGAACAAGTGCATCATCAAGTACTTTTTTAGTATTAGCCTTCCTACTTAAATTCTCTGCTGTTAAAATATAGCTGAGGGCTGAATCAAGTATGGCCGGACTTTGTACTTTATTGGTTAAATAAAAGCTACAGATCTTTATTGCGAGATCTGCCTTTAGCTCAGCTCTTTGTGACTTATTAAATTTGGTCTTGAGTTCTGGAAGGAAATTTACCTGATCTGTTTGTGCCTGCGAGGTAATCGTGCCAAACAACAGAGTTAGTACTAAATAAATGCCTGTAAAGGAGATTTTATTTTTAGATCTCTTGTTGAAAATTGTAGAAATTTTAGGCAGGGCTAATCTTCCAGTTAACAATTGGGTAGGCAGGAATTTAGGATTCGGGAAGAGTACTTGCCTGACTTTAGTTGTGTATTTACTCAGTAGTAGCATTGAGAGATTTGGGGCTGGATTTTAGTATCTAGCAATAAATATACCTTTGAATGAATCTGCTGATAGTCAGTGCCGTAAGATTTTTTTTAGATTATTTTACAGACGATATATAGTGGATTTACGATGAGTGTAAAATAATCACTGTAGCATACTTCATGAATATCGTTTGATATTATCTAAGTTATTGTGACTGTTTGTCTTAATGAAGGTGATGCTGAGCTGAAGACCGTCATTGTTGGTTAGTAAAAGTTCCCCATCCAACTGTTTGCTAAGACCTTTTAATAAATTCATCCCAAGAGAATTGCAATGCTCAATATCAAAGTCATTCGGAAGGCCGACCCCGTTATCATTGATTTCGATTTTGTAAATGTCGCCCTCTAACCACATTAATGCAATCGTTACCTTGCCCTTTTTATGAATTGGAAAGGCATATTTATAGATATTTGTTACTGCTTCATTTAAGCAGAGTCCCAATGGAACTGCCTGTGAAACATCCAGATCCAAAGCTATCAGATCTAGTTCAAAAGTGATTTTTCTATCATAACCCATACTTTCTTCCAGGTAATTGATCAGCTCTTTTATGTATGAAGCAATATTTATACTAGTGAAGTTATCTGTCTGATAAAGTTTCTGATGGATCAATCCAATGCTTTTTAGACGGTGCTGGGTCTCTTTAATGGCCCTGATGGTAATATCATCTTGCAAATAACGGCTTTGAGTATTCAGTAAACTCATGGTGAGTTGAAAATTGTTTTTCACCCTGTGGTGAATCTCTTTGATCAATATTTCTTTTTCAACTAATAATCTATTTTTTTGATCCACCGATAGTTCCAGCTGGTGATAGGAAGTGTCTAAATCATGTTTTTGCTGTAAAAGAATTTCATGAATATGTTTTTTAAGCCTGTAACGATTGTAGAATAAAATGACCATTATAAAAAGAACTCCTATTCCACCTATAATGAAATTCTTAATCAATTTTGTCCTTTGTAATTCCTGCAATTGAATGACTTCCCGCTTACGCAGGATGTCGTTCTCGTTTTCTTTCTGTTCAGACTTGAATTCTACCTGGAGACGCTCCATAAGGATTGTTTTGTTCATGGAAAACAAAGAATCCTTCAATTGATGAAAGGTTTCCAGATAAATTATGGCCTTGCTAAAGTTACCTTTTCTTTTCTCTAACTCAGCGCGGACACGGTTAACCTGGATTTGTTCGGGTATATTGATGTGGATTTCCAGTCCCTTTATTTTTTTCTGGTAAAGGTCTGCCTGATCAAATTTTCCTGTTGCAAAGGAATATTTTAAGATATTGTAATAGACCTTCGTTCTGCTGTCATCCTCAAGTTTTTCCAGATAATCGTCATTAATGAGTTTGGTATAGTATTCGTTCGCTGTTTTATAGTTTCCCAGAGCGTAATAACAGTTTCCCAGTGCAGCATAAAAATCTAGTTTGTTACCGTCTGAAGTAAATGGGAACTGCTCTGTGATCTGTTTAATAAGTTGGAGCGCAGTTTTACTCTGTCGGTTCTCTATCATTTCATCACTTAGTTCAAAGAGAACAGTATAGATCATAAGTGCATCTTGTTTCCCGGAAAAAGCATTTAATGCTTTTGTACCCCAGTATATGCTTTCATGAGTATTCCCAATGGCCTGATAGGCTTCTGCTACCCTGCGCAGGAACATAGGGTAAACATCTTTATTCTGCTGTTCATATGTTTTTACGGCCATGAGCGCATAGTATAATGCATTACCTAATTCTCCTTTTTTGTTGTATACTGCGGACAATAAGTCATAGCTGAACCATACCTCTTTGAATTTTATAGACTTATACAAGAAAAGTACGTTTATAAGTTCTTTCTCCGCAAGGTTGTAGTTTCCTGTCTGCAGGTGATAGTCGGCAATGTTCTTTTGAGTAAATGCTGCTTTGACCGTATCGTCTAGTCCCTGGTATAATTTCAGCGCTTTAAGCGCATAATTAATATTGTATTTTATTGTTGACGGATCAGTAGGTGTGTTATAGGAATGATAGGCCCATGCATCTGCTTCATATTGTTTATTATCAATCTGCTGTGCACGCTGGATAGCCTGCATGTAAATCTGATGCTGCTTAGGTAATTTTTGATAATCTCTATAGAGTTGCGCCAGTGTTAGCAAGGTATAGTGTTTCCATTTTTCTGACCCAATTTGGCTGGAAAGTAAATATGCCTGATTTAAAAGCTGCTCTGCACTATCATGATCACTTACCTTATCATCTTTACGTCTTACGTATGCAAAGCCAAGTGCCACCAGGTAGTTACACTTTAAGGTATCATTCTTAACATTAGCAAGCAATAGTCTAAGTTCCGATTCTGACTTGATTTTGCCATCGACAGCGGGTTTGTACCATCTGTCCTGAGCTGTGGCAGCGGATGGATGAGCAGATAGGTAAATCCAGATAAAAATTGCATAAAAGATAATAGCTATGTCTCTGGTCATAATTGTTTATTATCTACTCATTTAACAAAAAGCTCAGTATCTTCAGTTCAGGATATGTTTTTTATGCTGAATTTACCAGTTTTATCATAACCAGTGATTTAATAATTAAAATAATCAAAGTTGGTTGTAAATGCAACAAACTTTGATTATTTCAATTTTTCAGAATGGACTATGGTAGCAAACATACGAAAAATTAAAGCGGGGATTTACGTATTGAGCTATCGCAAAATGGGTATATAATAATCGACAATACATTTTTTCTCAGGATGAACCCTGTAATCATTATGGTAAATTTCAAATACTTCCTTGTCAGCTTTTTTATATCCATTTTCGTCCATCCACACAAAAAGGCTATTCCAGGCTTTCTCAAATTCACTTAGGCCGATTACAAAACTTCCAACGATAAATTTACCGTTTTCAATAGAGGTTCTTCCAATATTTCCTGAGACCTTTATAGGCTGAGGAAGACTGATACAGGCACTTAACCTAACCTTTTTGGGATCTGTGGTCTTAAAACTGTCGTGATAAATAGTGACCATTTTTGTGTCAGGGTTATCCAGTAAACCCAGTGGAGTGGCCCACTTAACTAATGTGTCATAAGCGCTGGTAATATTTTTTACACCGATACTGGTTGTGTAAGCCAGTTCTAATTTGGCTATTTCTCTGATTTCAACTGCTGCATTCATTTTGATCCAATTTTTAAGATGATTAATGCTGCAAATGTATTCCTCAAAGACTACCTGCTCTTGCCCATTCTTGCTTTCAATTTTACCGATCTTGCTAAATCTGCTGTTGTTTTGTTTACGGAAGTCTGATGGACTGATATGATAAAATTTTCTAAAAGCTCTTGTAAGAGAAGAATTGCTATTAAACCCGAATAGGAGGGAGAGCTCGGTAATAGTTACTTCTGGTTGATGTATCAGAACGGAGGCTACCTTTTCGATTCTTTTTCTACTGATGTAGGAATTTAGTGTCTCCTTAGTAATAGTCTTAAATATCCTGTGAAAATGATAAGGGGAAAAACAGGCAACTTTTGAAATCGTTTCCAAAGACAAATTTGTGTCGAGATGTGTATCAATAAATTGCAGCGCCTTATTAACACTATTGATATAAGTAATCTTCATTTCGCTATCAAAACTTTTCATGCTAAAGAAATATTCACCAAATATACATTGCTTCCTGCTTCAAATTCATTTGTTATAGGTATCTTTTAATAAGTCAAATCTCTGATGGGCGTTAAGAACTGAGCGGGGAGTGCATCGTTATAAATGTTTCCAGTGCCCTGGACTGCTGCATGTCTTTTCTGAAAACCAATACGGTATTCATCGTGCCCAATTGTTTACTTAAATTATGGGCTGTTAACTTCCTGCCCGAATAATATTTGGAAAGCACTTCTTCCGGAAGTAAACTGATACCAAGCCCCGCCTCTACAAAATTGATAATACCTTCTATGGAGTTGAGTACGATACTCTTATAATGCATGATGCCTTTGGAACTCAACCAGGATTCTAACCTTGCCCTGAAAATACAGCCTTCATCAAACACAATAATTTTTAAAGGCTGCTTAGTGAGTAAGGCGTTTAATTTAGCGCCATTTGAAGCACTCAAGATCACCAACTGTTCTTCTTTAATATTGATCTGTCCGAGCCCCTTAACATCAACAGGTGCGGACACAAACGCAGCATCAAGTTTATAATTTAGCACATCGTTAATCAGTTCATTTCGCATGGCAGATTTGAATTCAAGTTCTACTTCAGGATATTCCTCTTCAAAATGGGTAAGGATCTCGGGCACTTTCAATGCCATAGTTGTTTCTATGCATCCGATTTTAAGACTTCCGCTAACTTTATTACTGCTCTGGATATAGTTTTTTGCCTCTTCAACAAGATGCCCGATCTGTTTACAGTATTGCATCAGGGTATGCCCGCCGGGCGTCAATTCAACCTTCCGGGATGTTCTGGTAAACAATTCTGTTCCAAATTCTTCTTCCAGGCTTTTGATCCTGGCAGTCACGTTTGACTGAACGGTAAACATAGTAGCTGCGGCTTTGGTAAAACTTCCGCCGGCAGCTACTGCTTCAAATATTTTCAGGTCGTTGGTGTTCATAGTTACTTATCATAAAAAGCGATTTGTATAATCACTATTAATCGTTTTAACAGATCAAATATCATGCTTAATTTTGACACATCAAAGAAGATCATGAAAATATCAGTTCACCTTATCTCTGGCTTACTCATTAGCCAGCTTTCCATCAACTACGCAAAAGCACAATTAAAACAACAATCAAATTTAACTCATCAAGTTATGCAAAACACATCAGTTCACTATCGTCATATCCAGGTTAAGGGATTAAACTTATTTTATAGGGAAGCCGGTCCAAAAGATGCGCCGACCATTTTGTTACTGCATGGATATCCTACCTCGTCGCATATGTTCAGGAACCTCATTCCCATACTCAGTAAGACCTATCATGTCATTGCTCCGGATCTTCCCGGCTTCGGTTATTCTGATGCACCAGATCATGAACAGTTCAATTATACTTTTGATAACCTGGCGAATACGATGCAATCATTTATTGATCAGTTGGGGATGAAACGTTTTGCGGTTTATGTATTTGATTACGGCGCTCCGGTAGGATATAGGTTGGTGATGGCTAATCCTGAAAAAATTACCGGGATCATCTCGCAAAATGGCAATGCTTATGAGGAAGGATTAAGCCATGACTGGAACCCGATACAAAAATACTGGCAAGACCCTTCCCTGGAAAACAGAAATGCATTGAAGGATTTCGTGAGTCAAAAAGCCACCTGGTACCAATACCATGAAGGGGTTTCGGATCCGTCATTGATTGCTCCCGAAAGTTATATACTTGATCAGCATTTTCTGGACAGGCCGGGGAACATTGACATCCAGTTGGATTTACTGAAAGATTACAGGACAAACGTAGCTTTATATCCAAAATTCCAGCAGTATTTCCGGGACTACCAGCCGCGCTTGCTGGCGGTATGGGGGAATAAGGATCCGTTTTTCCTTCCTGCCGGTGCGGAAGCTTACAAGAAAGATCTTCCTGTGGCGAAGGTGAAATTCTACAACACTGGCCATTTTGCCCTTGAAACCCATGTAACAGAGATCGGAGCAGATATCCTGACTTTTATGGCAACACTTTAGTTCCCGGGTTTGTCAAAACAAATCGGCATCTAAATGCCGGTTTGTTTAAATGTTAAGACCAAACGCTTTATTATAGTAGATCACTTATTAAGTTGAAGCCTGGTCTGACTTGTTTAAAGGTCTTCATTCTTTACCCACGTTTATAATTTGTTTTATCCAAAGTTTTTCGTCAACAGCGTCAAGCAGACACTGCGCACAATCGGCGAAGGACATAAAGCCGAAGTAAATCTTCTTTTTAATGCCTGCTTTATATTTGCCCGTAGGTTGAGAGTGATTTAATCCGGGAGCCCTTACAATCGTCCAATCCGTTTTGCTATTTTGAATGGCTGCTTCAGCAATATTTTTGTCATGGAAAGATTGATGGTAGATGATTCTGAATATGGGGGTAACTAGTCTGGCGACAATTGATAGTTCATTATAATCTGCCTGAACAAATCCGCTCATAAATATAAATCTATTTACATTATTTATTTCAATAGCTTTTATAATATTTATTGTTCCCTCTGACATCAGCGTACCCACTTTTCTATGTTGAGAGGGTCCAAAACAACTAATTACTGCATCCATATTGTTAAATGCTTTGATAAGGCTATCCAAATCAGTTACATCGCCTTTTATTATGGACACATTATTTTGAGGCTTAACCTGGGCAGGATTTCTGGCAACAACGGTCACATTGTAATTGCCCTCCAGTGCCAAACGAACTAATTCTTTTCCAGTTGAACCTGTAGCTCCAATGATTGCTATACGTTTCATTTTTTTCTTACAAAATTAAGGTATATGTTTGTAACTGTAATGTGTAGAGCATACTCTATACTTTGATTATTTTTTAAATAATTTTATAATGACATGCTAATTAGTGAGTTATCCAAGAAAACAGGAGTGTCGATACACACGTTGAGATTTTATGAGAATTATGGTTTGTTCAATGGAATGTCTGATGAGAACATTAAAACGAATAACTATAAGAATTATGATGAAAGCCTCGTGGAGACTATAACAACAATTAAGGGAGCTAAGGAAGCAGGATTTACTTTATCTGAAATCAAAGGATTGCTGGAAACATGGTATAGTAAACAATTTTCCATCGAAAAGAAGGTTGAAGTAGTGAATAGGAAAGTAAGTGAGATTGACAATAAAATTCTGCAGCTAAAACAGATTAAAAAAATACTTTTAGCAGCTATTGTGGATATTGAAAATGGTGATTGTTAGCGTTTACGAAATGAAATTTGTGACAAGTAATTTGTGGTTAGATGAATGAAACATCTATATTGTCAAGTAACATCCGGTTCTTTGCCATGTGGAGCCTGATCTGTTTTTTGTATTTTAAAGGTGTTAATGAGGTTAATACCCGGAAATGGTGGTGTATTATGTTGACAAATCCGAGGATGATTGAATTTGTCAACTATTGGATTGATTCTCTCAAACTACATAGCTAACACGCTGCATACATTTGTATTGTTAATCGTAAGAACAACTAAAACAAATGATATGTCAACACCAAAAAGCAAAATTGCATTGATAACCGGCGGAAGCCGTGGATTAGGAAAAGATATGGCCTTACGTATTGCCGAAAAGGGATTGGATGTTATTATCACTTATAACAGTAATGCCGAAGAAGCGGCAAAAGTGGTAGAATTGATTCAACAGCAGGGTAGAAAGGCGGCCGCTTTACAATTGAATACGGGCGATATCAAGAGCTTCAGCTCATTTACAGCAGAACTAAAGAAAATACTGACAGATGTCTTTAACACTGATCATTTTGATTTTTTGATCAATAATGCGGGAATCGGCGGTTATCAACTGATAGGTGAAGTAACAGAAGATTTTTTTGATGAGTTGTATAATATCCATTTTAAAGGAGTTTACTTCCTCACACAGGAATTGCTACCTGTCTTGAATGATGGGGGAGGAATAGTTAATGTTTCCAGCGGTCTTACCCGTATAACTTTTCCAAGGTCATCGGCTTACGCAGCAATGAAAGGAGCAATTGAAGTTTTTACCCGTTACGTAGCAAAAGAATTCGGTTCCAGAGGCATCAGAGCAAATACGATTGCTCCCGGTGCAATTATGACTGATTTTGGAAATGCACACCTGAGAAACAGCGAAGATTCCCAGAAAATGGTAAGTTCGGTAACAGCACTGGGCAGACCCGGTGTAGCGGAAGACATTGGCGGCGTAGTTGCTTTTTTGTGTAGTGAAGATGCTCGCTGGGTTAATGGGCAGCGTATAGAAATCTCCGGTGGAATGCAGCTATAGCTAATTGATCAAACAAAGCGGAGCGCATTGCTTCCGCTTTGTTCAAAATTGTTTATTTTTACGCTGTCAGCGCTGATTACTCATCTTCTCATGTTATATAATTATGGTCGATCATACTTCACTCGAAGAGTTTTACAAGCGAAACAGCGCTACGCTTCCGGATCGTATTGCACGTGAAATAGGCCATTTCAACATATTTGAAACTGAAAAACTCTTCAATAAAACTGATCATACCCGGCTAATGCCCTATAGTCGCAGGGCTTATTACAAGATCAGCTGGCTTAGAGGTAACAGCAGAGCCGAGTATGCAGATAAGGTGATTGATGTGAAAGGTAACGCATTGTTGTTTGCCACTCCCAAGATTCCTTATAACTGGGTGCCTGAGAATAGTGATCAGACAGGTATGTTCTGTATTTTTACGGCAGATTTCTTCTGGCCGTCTAAAAGTGGCGTTTTGTTAGATGAACTGCCGGTTTTTCAATCGGGCTATATTCCCATTTTTGAGCTTTCGGATGAACAGGTACCGGAGATAGCCTATATATTCCGCAAAATGCATAAAGAAATGGAGTCTGATTACAAGTTTAAATATGACTTATTAAGAACCCTGGTGCTTGAGTTGATACACTATGGACAACAACTTCAACCCATTTTAGCCATCAGTCACACACAAAATGCATCAGAACGGATTTCCGCTTTATTTGTAGAATTGCTGGAAAGACAATTTCCGCTTGATGCTATTCATCAAAGACTCGCGTTAAGATCAGCAAAAGATTATGCCGATCGTCTGGCAGTACATGTTAATCATCTCAATAAAGTATTGAAAGAGGTTACGGGTACAACTACAAAACAAATCATCAATCACAGGATTTGCCAGGAGGCGAAAATCATGCTTAAACACAACAGCTGGAACGTTGCGGAAATTGCATATGCATTAGGATTTGATGACGCTGCTCAATTTTCAAACTTCTTTAAGAAACACACCTCACTCAGCCCCAGCGCATTCAGGATGGAAGGAATTATCCTGTAACCAAATGAATGTCTGTTTATATTTGGGCGAGCTTTTTTATATTAATCAGTTGTTTTTTTGGAACAGTTGTTGATATCGGTGTTTTAACAAACAATATAAAAAAGATGAGAAAATTATTTACTATTCTAGGCTGCATGGCAGTATTTGCTATGACGACAACAGCAGTAAAAGCACAGAACTACAAAACTTCCCTTGGACTGGGGCTTGATTTCGGAGACGGAGCCACTTTAGTAGGACCTTCCCTTAGACACCATTTCACCAGGAATACCGCCTTACAGGCAGAGGTGCTATTTGGTGGTAATACCACTGTGATTCAGGGTTTTTTGCAATATAATGCACCTGTAAAAGGTGCTCCGGGCTTAGACTGGTACCTGGGTGGTGGACCGAAGTTTCAGATCTATGACAGAGACCGTTACTTTTTTAATGACAATTATACCGCTGTTTATCTGGTACCAATGGTTGGTTTAGATTATAAACTGAAAGGTGCGCCATTGGCAATTGCATTGGACTGGAGACCGAGTATCTATGTGGGCGATAATCCATTTTTAGACAGTGAGGCAGGAAGATTCGGACTTGGTTTCCGTTTTGTATTCTAGGCATTAATGGCTTAATATTATACAAGAAAGCTCTTCTGATTACAAATCAGAGGAGCTTTCTTGTATAAATTCAGAACTATCAGAATGATATCGCTAAATCCAGAATGTGAGTAGCTGAAATGTGAGTGTGGTTTTTCGCGCTGCTCGAAAAATTCCTACCTTGTTCTCAGTTTAAATGGTAATCTATAATTTTTATCACGGGGAAAGCAAATGTAAAGCGCATTATTTTTAGTGTTATATGTATACTATGGTTTTAAAGAAAAAATCTATTCTTTTCGTCGTACTGGCCTTTATTCTGCTGATTCTTGGGAGTTATGCGTACTATAAACTAAAACTAAGAAACAAAGAAATCTCAGGGTTTATGCAGAGTAGTTTGCTCAAAGAGATTTCGGGAATCGCTGCCTCGGGTATCTTTGAGGATATTTATTATGTTCATAATGATAGCGGTGATACAAGCAGGTTTTTCGCTATCACGCCCAAAGGAAAACTGGTTTCAACTTTTTATTACAAAGATGATAGATCGTCAGCATATCCTGTGCTGGATTGTGAAGATATTGCTGTAGGTAAAGGACCAAAAAAGGATAAAAGTTATGTATACCTGGGCGACATCGGGGATAATTTTAACTGGCGACCTTATGTAACGATCTA
>Ga0247813_10000381_pt1 | contig 43906 bp, 32 predicted proteins | sample UWRJL169409C1_FD_180719 | JGI IMG/M metagenome (GOLD analysis project Ga0247813, IMG submission 180719) | Plant litter microbial communities from Arlington Agricultural Research Station in Wisconsin, United States - UWRJ-L169-409C-1 | ecosystem: Environmental > Terrestrial > Plant litter >... | reverse complement strand
GTTGCCGCAGCCGGTGGCCACAGATCCCTCGAAGAGGATGAACTCAGGCGTGACGTAGTTTCCGCCAAGCGCGGGAAGCTCCTCGGCCCAGTACCCGTCGATCACAAGAGCGGCGCCGGCCATACGGCAGTCGACCGTCTTGTTGGCTTCTTCACCCGAGATGTTGTCGCACTCGGCGACCGCCTGGTCGGGTCCGGTCGGCTCGGTCGGCGTCGTGAGGCCGGAGAGGTCGAACCCCGTGAACTGCGCGATGAGGAACACGACGATGGCCACACCGATGCCGCCACCCGCGACTATCCCGCCGGTTGCTCCGCGGCGCTTCACCTTGCTCGAGTTGATTCGGGCGTCGTCGTTGAAAGTCATGGCACCACGGTATCGGCCAGTGCGGGCGGCACGTAACTCCCAGATTTCGCTTCTAGGCTTGTTCCATGGCTACAGTGACCCTCACCTCAGACGACTTCGAGACCACGGTTCTCGACTCCGACATCGTGCTCGTCGACTTCTGGGCCGAGTGGTGCGGCCCGTGCAAGCAGTTCGGGCCCATCTTCGAGGCCGCGAGCGAGTCGAATCCCGACATCACGTTCGGCAAGATTGACACGGAAGACCAGCAGGCGCTCGCGGGAGCAGCCGGAATCACGTCGATCCCGACCCTCATGGCGTTTCGCGAGGGCGTACTCGTTTTCGCGCAGGCTGGCGCACTCCCGGCACCCGCGCTCAACCAGGTCATCGACGCAGTGCGCGCGCTCGACATGACCGAAGTGCACGCCGAGGTCGCGAAGCAGAGCAGTTCTACGGTCGAGTAGCTCGATAGAGAACGTGCGGCCGCTGGGGATGCCCCTCCGGCACGTTCGGGTTGTCGAAGTCGAGCGCGTACTCCATGCCAATCCGCTGCATGACGGCTCGTGACCGCTCGTTGGCCACCGTCGTGAAAGACAGCACCTCACTCAGGTTGAGTTCGTCGAACGCGTAGGCGAGCACCGCCCTCGCGGCCTCAGTTGCAAACCCGCTGCCCCAGGCCCGGGCCGCGAAACGCCAGCCAATCTCGGTGCCGGGCAGAAAGGACGCATCGAAGCGAGGCACGGCAAGCCCGGTGAACCCGATGAACGCTCCGTCGTGCTCGACAGCCCACAGTCCCCAGCCGTGATCGTTGACGTGTGCGGTGGCCCGATCCACGAACGCGTCCGCCTGCTCCCGGCTGATGAGCGCGGGAAAGTGCCGCATCACGAGCACGTCCTGGCCCATCGCCGCGAACGGCCCACGGTCGGCATCGGTCCACTGGCGCAGAACGAGGCGTTCAGTGCGCAGCATCCACCCACTGTAGACCGCGCTGTTCAGGCGCTTCAGCGCCGCTTCAGGGAGAGCACGGCACAATGGCAGCATGCGTATCCTGGTGGTCGAAGACGAGGTTCGCCTCGCCGAGGGCCTGCGTCGCGGACTCGAGGCCGAAGGGTTTGCCGTCGACGTTGCCTCCACGGGCACTGACGGTCTCTGGATGGCGCGGGAACAGGAGTACTCGGCGATCCTGCTCGACATCATGCTGCCCGGCATCAGCGGCTACCGCATCTGCGAGACGCTGCGCGCCGAGAAGAACTGGACGCCCATTCTCATGCTCACGGCCAAAGACGGCGAGTGGGACCAGGTTGAGGCGCTCGACACGGGCGCCGACGACTATCTCACGAAGCCGTTCTCGTTCGCGATCCTGCTGGCCCGCGTGCGCGCCCTTCTCCGCCGCGGTGCGGGCGAACGGCCCACGATCATCGAGGCCGGTGACATCACCCTCGACCCGGCCACCAAGCGAGTTGCGCGGGATGGCACTGTCATCGAGGTCACCGCGCGCGAGTTCGCCGTGCTCGAGTTCCTCATGAGGCGCAAGGGCGACGTGGTGTCCAAGCGCGAAGTGCTTGAGGGAGTGTGGGACTTCGACTTCGACGGAGACCCCAACATCGTAGAGGTCTACGTGGGTCACCTGCGCAACAAGATCGACAGGCCGTTCGGTCGTGCCGCGATCGAGACCTTGCGTGGTTCAGGCTACCGTTTGGCGACGAACGGTGGCTGACCGCTTCTCGATCCGAACCCGCATCGCCTCACTCACGGCGCTGCTATTCACTGTGATCCTCGTTGCCGCGGCATTTCTCTTCGTCGCGCAACTGAGATCGTCGTTGTACGCGAATATTGCCGCCTCTGCGGAGCGAGATGCCGAGGCCATCCACGACGCCATTCCCGACGCAGAAGAGTGGGATGACGATGACCGTTTCTTTCAGGTCGCCGACAACGGGCAACTGGTCGCTTGGAGCGAGAACGTCGAGGGGTACGGCATCTTCGCCGAAGACCGTGTCACCTTTGACGGAGAGGACTATCTCGTCTTTCTGGAGGCGGATGAGGGAGAAACCGTACTCATCGGTCACTCGGCAGGTGACGCGGATGAGGCCGTCGACACCGTCGTCGGCCTGCTGTTTGTCGCTGTGCCGGTCATCGACCTCATCGTCTTCTCTCTCATGCTTTTGGTCGTCGGGCGCGCTCTGCGACCGGTCGAACGCATGCGCAGAGAGGTGGATACCGTCACTTCAACGAACCTCGACCAACGGATCGCCGATCCTGGAACACGCGACGAGATCGGTCGCCTCGCCACGACGATGAACCGGATGCTCGCTCGATTGGCCGAGTCACAGGCGACCCAACGACGTTTCATCTCGGATGCCTCGCACGAGCTGAAATCCCCACTGGCCTCGATGCGGCAGTATGCCGAGGTCGCCCGCGATTATCCCGGGCGCATCACCGAAGCCGAGCTGGCCGATGCAGTGCTCGACGAGAGCGGCAGGCTCGAGCGCATCGTGAGCAACCTGCTGGTCCTCGCCCACGCCGACGAGCAGTCGCTCAACCTCGACTCCGCCCCCGTCGACCTCGACGACCTGGTGCTCGCCGAAGCGTCGCGGTTGCGCGCCAGCACCACACTCACCGTCGACACCTCCGCCGTGGAGGCGGTGCGGGTGTCCGGCGACCGCGCGCTGCTCGCACAGGTGGTGCGCAACCTCGCCGACAACGCCGCCCGGCACGCGACATCCACCGTGCAATTTTCCCTCAATGCGGCCGACCGAGCAGTGCTCGCCATCGAGGACGACGGTTCGGGCATCGACCTGGGCGACCGGGAGCGGATCTTCGAGCGCTTCGTGCGGCTCGACGAAGCGCGAGGACGGGAAGCGGGTGGCACCGGGCTAGGGCTCGCGATCGTGCGGGAGCTCGCTGCTGCGCACGGCGGGTCCGTCATTGTCGATGCGAGCACTCTCGGCGGCGCTCGGTTCACCGTCACTCTGCCGCTCTCCTGAAGACGCCTTCAGGTCGCTTCAGGCTGGCTTCAGTGCCTCCTCGCGAGACTGGTTTCACGACCTGAACAAGGAGCAGAAACCATGCAGAAGAAGACCATCTGGATCACCGCGGCTGTTGCCGGCGGCATCATCATCCTCGGCGGAGCGGGCATTGCATACGCTGCCACCGACGGCTTCGAGACTGACGACGACAGCCGCGACGACTCGCGCGAAACGTCGACCACCTCTACCGCTCCCGCCGACTGGCTCGACCAGGCAAGCGCGGCAGCGATTGAGGCAGCCGGCGGCGGAACGGTCACCGGCGCTGACACGAGTGACGACGCCGACCACGCCTACAGCGTTGACGTGCGCCGTGCAGACGGAACCGAGGTCGACATCGACCTCGACGCCAGCTTCGCCGTCGTGAGCATCGACGAGGACTCGGTGGATGCCGCTGAGCCGCTCGATGCAGAAGACGCACCCATCTCGACCGCAGACCGCGCCTCCGCAGAGAAGGCCGCGCTTGCCGCGACCAGCAAGGGAACCGTGACTGACGTAGAGCGCAGCGACGACGCCGATCACGCCTGGGAGGTCGAGGTGACCTTCGCGAACGGCACCGACGTTGACGTCGAGCTCACGACCGGCTTTGAGCTCGTGCGCATCGACAAGTAGCAGCCGACCTCGACAGGCTCGATCACCGTTCGGTGGTCGAGCCTGTCGGTGGTCGAGCCTGTCGAGACCTAAGCCGCAGCCACCACCGCGAGCAGCGCCTGCCCGTAGCTCTCGAGCTTTTTCTCGCCGACACCGGTTATGGTGCCGAGCTCGTCGAGGGAGTCGGGGCGGGTGATCGCAATGCCGCGCAGGGTGGCGTCACCGAAGACGATGTAGGCGGGAACGCCCTGCTCCCGCGCCTCGGCGGCTCGCCACTCGCGGAGCTTCTCGAACAGTCCACTCGCCTCGGCGGGCAGGTCGGCGGCGACCTTCGACTTGCGAGCGGTCTTCGCGGCACGTTCCGGTTCGCGCCGCAAGCGCACCGGTCGGGAGCCGTTGAGAACTGTGGCGCTCGCCTCGGTCACGAGCAGCGTGCCGTACCCGTCGCTGTTGACCGCGAGGAGCCCTTGGGCGAGGAGCTGGCGCACGACTCCACGCCACTCCTGCTCGCCGAGCTCCTGCCCGATGCCCCACGTCGCGAGCTGATCGTGCTTGTGCTGCGTTGTACGAGGCGTGGTCTTGCCCATGAGGATGTCAATGAGGTGCCCCGCGCCGAAGCGCTGGTTGCGCTCCCGCTGCAGCCGCACGACCGTGGAGAGCAGCTTCTGGGCGGGGATCGTGCCATCTACGGCTTCGGGCGGCGTCAAGCAGGTGTCACAGTTGCCGCACGGTGTGGACTCTTCGCCGAAGAAGGCGAGCAGTTGCATCCGGCGGCACTCGATCGTCTCGCACAGAGCGAGCATCGCGTCGAGGTTGGCGCCGAGGCGGCGGCGGAAGGCATCGTCGCCCTCGCTCTGGTCGATCATGCGGCGCTGCTGCACCACATCCTGCAGGCCGTAAGCGAGCCACGCCGTGGATGGGAGCCCGTCGCGACCCGCACGACCGGTCTCCTGGTAGTAGCCTTCGACGCTCTTGGGCAGGTCGAGGTGGGCGACGAAACGCACGTCGGGCTTGTCGATTCCCATGCCGAACGCGATAGTCGCGACCATGACGACGCCGTCTTCTCGCAGGAAACGCGATTGGTTGGCCGCACGCACGCGTGCGTCGAGTCCCGCGTGGTACGGCAGGGCCGTCACGCCGTTCTCGACGAGGAAGTCGGCGGTCTTCTCAACGGATGCACGCGACAGGCAGTACACAATGCCCGCATCGCCGGGGTGCTCGGTGCGCAGCAGGGTGAGCAACTGCTGCAGCGGCTGGAGCTTGGGCTCGATGCGGTACTGGATGTTCGGCCGGTCGAAGCTCGACACGAAGTGCTTCGCGCCCTCGAGCTGCAGCTTCGACGCGATCTCCTTGTGGGTGACCTCGGTCGCAGTAGCCGTGAGGGCGATGCGCGGAATGGTGGGCCAGCGCTCGTGCAGCATCGACAACTGCAGGTAGTCGGGGCGGAAGTCGTGGCCCCACTGCGACACACAGTGCGCCTCGTCGATCGCGAAGAGCGAGATCGTGCCCGCATCGAGAAGATCGGCGGTGGATGACACGCGCAGGCGCTCGGGGGCGAGGTAGAGCAGGTCGAGCTCACCGTCGAGAAAGGCGCGCTCTACCCTCGAGCGCTCAGCGGCATCTTGAGTGGAATTGAGAAAGGCCGCGCGCGCACCGACCGCGCTCAGGGCATCCACCTGGTCTTGCATCAAAGCGATGAGAGGCGAGATAACGACGCCGGTGCCTTCGCGCACGAGTGCGGGAATCTGGTAGCACAGCGACTTGCCGCCACCCGTAGGCATGAGCACGAGGGCGTCGCCGCCGTCGATGACCGTCTGGATGATTTCCGCCTGCTGCCCACGGAACGACGAGTACCCGAACACCTTGTCGAGTGTCTCGACGGCGGTGGAATGCGGACCAAGGGCGGCCTTGCGCTCACGCGGCACCGTGACCGTCGACGCGCGGTCAACCGGCAACGGAGCGTCGTAGTACGGGTCGTACGGCGGCTCTTCGTCAAGGCTCCACGGAACATCATCGGTGGGGAAGTCGGGAGCGTTTGTCACGCGGCGAGTTTACCTTTCGCTACTGACTCCCGGCCCGGCCACGAGCAGCGCTGTGCAGAACAAACGAGTCCGTCGGAACCACGTCACCCGAAGACGTGGTTCCGGCGAACCCGAACCAGGGAGCTAGAACCTGATGTACAGGTCGGGCCAGCTCTGCGAGCCACCCAACTGTGCGGTTCCGCTGTACTTGGCAGTGATCACGTGGATGCCACGGCCGAGCGTCGGCAGCGCGATGGTCGCGCGGCCCCCGTCGGCCTCGGTGAGCTCATGGGTGGCGATCGCCTTTGTCCCGTCGTAGATGGTCACGACCCCTGTCGCAACCGCGTCAGACCCGGCTCGCACGACCACGCGGTAGTTCACGTCGGCCTTGCCGAACGACAGGTGCTTGGAGAGCACGCCCGTCGTCACGGTGCTGATCTTCGCGACCGACTTGGCGGCAGAGGTTGCGACTCCGTCGGTGAATCCTTCTGCGCTCGCGGTGACCGTCACGGTGATCGAGCTTCCGGCGTCAGCCGCGACGAGGCGGTAGGTCGACTGGGTTGCTCCGTCGATCGGCTCGCCGTCGCGGTTCCACTGGTAGGCGAGAGCGGGGGATTCGACGCTCCACGTTCCGCCCGAGGCGGTGAGCGTGCGCCCGACCACACCCTGGCCAGAGATCGTAGGCGGCGTGACCGAGGTGATCGGGACATCCGTCGCGGTGATCTCGAGAAGCACTGTCGCTGTCGTCGGCGTGCCCGGCACGGTGATCGTCAGCTCGAGCGGTCCGGATGGCGTGCCGTCAGGAACAGCGAACGTGACTGTCGCGCGACCCACCTCGTCGGTCGTGTCGACGATGGCGGGGTCGACCGTGGCGGTTCCCAGCGAGACGTCACCGGCCGAGACGACAACAGTCGAGCCAACCGGCTCACCGTTGCTGAAGAGCAGCGATGACAGGTCGAGGGTGACCTCGTCACCCGCGGCGAGTTCTTCGGGGGCCGTGACCGTGACGCCCACGGCACGCTGGCCGTAGTCGGGGCTCGCGACCGGGGTGGCCTTGAAGAAGTCGACCATGCTCTGCAGGTCGCTCTTGCCGGTGTCGACGAGGTTGGTCCCCTCCTTGAAGGCGAGGAAGTTGTCTCCACCCGTGATGAGGAACGAGTTGGCCGCGACGGTGTAGGTCGCCCCGTCGGTGACGAGCTCGTCGTTCACCCAGACCGCGGTGATGCGCGAACCGGCCGCTGCGTCAGGGTCGTAGGTGTAGCGCACGTTCTCACTCACCCCGAGCTTGAGGAAGGGACGGCTCGAACCGGCCGGCTGCCACTGCTCCTCGAGTACACGCACGAGCTGCGCTCCGGTGAGGTCGATGGTCTGCAGCGTGTTGGCGAACGGCTGCACAGCCGCGGCCTCAGCGAAGGTCAGGTTGCCCGCAGGGTCTGCCTCGCCGGTCGCGGCGTACTTGAGGTCTGCGCGAAGGCCACCAGGGTTCATGACCGCGAGGTCGGCTCCGGCGGACTCGGTGGCCCACAGGTGCACGTCGGCAACGAAGTTGCCGAGCGGCGACTCACCACCACGGTTCTCCGAGGGTGTGGCTGTCTGCTTGGCTCGGTTGAAGTCCGCTGTGATGTCGCCGACCTTGACAGCCCCGAGCACCTTGGCGATGGCCACGGCATCCGCGACGATCGCGGCGACCTCGGGGTCGGGCTCGTAGGCACCGAACAGCGGGAGGATCTCGGCGGAGATGTCGAGCAGCTCACCCGTCTTCGGGTCGACCGACAGGTTCATGTGGCTGAACTTCTCGCCGTACTGGCCGGAGGACAGCACCGGGCGGGTGCGGTCGGTTCCCGCGATCGGCACGTCGTGGTTGTACGCGAGGTGCGTGTGACCGGAGACGATCGCGTCGATGTCCGCGTTGGCTCCCGTGACGATGGTGCCGAACGCCGAGTCATCCGTCGCACTCGCGATGTTGGTCGTCGCAGCCCCCTCGTGCACGAGAAGCACGATCACGTCGGCCTCGCCGTTTGCTGCGTCGCCATCGCTCAGCTGCTCTGCAACGCGGTTGACCTCGGGCACGACCGGGCGCACCTCGAGCGACTCGATGCCGGCCGGGCTCACGAGGCTCGGAAGCTCCTCGGTCATCGCGCCGATGAAACCGACAGTGACGCCGTCGAACTCCTTGAGGTCGTACTCCTGGTAGGCGGGCTCACCCGTCGCGCGATCGTAGATGTTGGCCGAGAGGTAGTCCCAGTCGGCGCGCGGGATGATCCGCTCGTCGACATCTTCGCGGCCCTGATCGAACTCGTGGTTGCCGAAGGCGCTCGTCTCGAGGCCGATCGCGTTGAGGGCGTCGATCGTCGGTTCGTCGTTCTGGATGAACGAGGTGAACGTCGTCGCACCGATGAAGTCACCCGCGCCGACGAACACCGTGTTGGGGTTCGCAGCCTTGTACGAGTTGACCATGCCGCCGATGACGGCGGCACCCGCAGCGGGCGTTGACGCCTCGAGTCGACCGTGGAAGTCGTTGACCGACACGATGTCGATGTCGACCGGCAGCGGCTCGGTCGAGATGCCGACGGTGATGGGGTCGTGGTCGCTCGAACGGTAGGGGGTTCCCGCTTCTGCCGCGCCGAACTCGTATCCTCGGTCGCTCCACTCGGGCGAGTTGATGTTCCAGACGTCGACACCCGTGATGGATGCAGCGAGCTCCTCGCTCGCGAACGCGTGGTCGAGCGATCCGAGCTCGCCGTCGAAGGTGTAGGTGTACTCGTCGGTCTTCTCAGGAACGAGGTCGACGAGCCCAGCGGATTCGAGCAGCTGCGCCGGGTCCTCCTCGTGGTACGCGTTGAAGTCGCCGAGGGCGAGCACGTTCTCACCCTTGGCCGGGTTCGCCGTGATCGTGTCGATGAAGTCGGCGAGGCTCTGGGCCTGCTCGACGCGCTCCGCGTTGAAGAAGCCCTGCAGGTCGGAGGGCTCCGGTGCGGTGTTGCCGCTCGGCGGGCTCTTCGACTTGAAGTGGTTCGCGATGACCGTGATGACCTCCTGGTCACCCGTGGTCGTGAAGGTCTGGGCGATCGGCTCGCGCGCGATGTCCCACACGGTCTCGTCGACATCGGCGAAGCTCTCACCGGTCGGGGTCACCGCTGCGGGCTTGTAGATGATCGCGTTGGTGATGAAGTCTGTCGTCGCTGCGTCGAGCAGCGGTGCCGGGGTGGGAACGAAAGCCCAGGTACCCGCGCCATCCTCGGCGTTGAGCGCGCCGACGAGATCGCCGAGCGCTTCGTCGGGCTCCTCGCCGAGCTTGACCGAGTTCTCGATCTCCATGAGGGCGACGACGTCGGCGTCGAGCGCGGAGATCGCCGAGACGATCTTGGAGCGCTGTACGCCGAACTCCTCGGCGTTTGCGGCGCCACGGGCGTCTCCACCAAAGGTCGTGAAGTAGTTGAAGACGTTGAAAGCTCCGACGTGGATGTCGCCACCGACGTCCTCGGGTGCCGCGGTGCGCGGGTTGTTCGACTCCCACGTCGGGGCGAAGCTCGCGAGGTCGGCCGTCGCGCTCGAGAGCGGCTTCTGCGGCTGGAGCCGCCAGTCGTCGAAGCCCCAGCCCAGGATCATCCCGGCTTCTGGCGAGACGAATGCGTCGCCGTTGCGCACGACGGTGCTCTCGGTGAAGTACGGCTGGGTGCCGGGATGTGCCGCGTTGCTGATCTGGATGCTGAATCCGTCGTCGAGCAGCAGGCGGGATGCACGGTTGGCTGCGGCGATCGCGTTCGCGTCGGCTCCCGCATCCGTCGTCTCTGTGGCCTTGACCGGTAGCGCGCCGACGCCGAGCCAGAGTGTGCCGAAGTTGTAGAGCTGGTGGCTCGAGCTCAGGACTGCGGACTCGGGGGTCACGAGCATCCCCTCGAATGCCTCCCGTGCTGACCCAACCACGTTGTTGGGGAGCACGGTCGACGCGGGGACGCCGACAGCGTCGTCGACGAGTTCATAGGCGGATGCAGCAGTAGCGGTCACCTGGGTCTGCCCGTTGAACTCGCCCGCCGTTCCGGTGACGCGCACGAGATCACCGATGGCAACCGCAGGGTCGGCGTTGTTCGCGTAGACGAAGATGCCATCGGAGCGACCGGGTGTCTCATCCGGTCCGGGGGTCTGCAGGTAGAAGCCCTTGTAGCCACTCGCCGTCGAGTTGCGGTAGTCGCCGGTGACGACGCCCTCGACGGTGACGACTGTGCCGGCGAGCGGCGTCGCGGCCGCGTCACCCTGCACGTCGGCGATGGAGTGGGTGACCTCCGCGGCCGCGGCTGGTGTTGCCGTGAAGACCGAGAGGGCGAGAGCTGCGATTGACAGGGTTGCGATTGCAGGTGTGCGGCGGCGCATAGCTGAGTTGTCTCCTTGGAAGGCAGAACGCAGGGGATACCCCCTTATGGGGGGTCGGCGTTCAGCCTAGGCGAGGGTCTGCGGCTTTGTCGAGCGCTCGCAGTGAACTGTTGTTGAACAAGGTCGCTCGCAATCGGGGTGGCACTTGGGTAAGGTAAGGGTGCCCTAACCCGAGGAGAGTCCGTGTCAGAGTCCACGCCCACGCCCGCGCCAACGCCCGTCGTCAAACCCAAGCGCAGCAACCCGTACACGACCCGGTTCCTCCTGACCTGCGCGGCCTTCGGGGCGGCGGGCGGCATCCTCATCGTCGCGCTCAACTGGGCGTCGATCGGCACGGGATCGTTCGCGCTGTTCCTCTACGGGGCAACGATCGGCATCTGGGTGCTCCCCCAAATGGTCGGCCAGGCGCTCCTCCGCGTGCCGGGCACTGCGCTGCTCATCAGCCTCATCATGGCTCTCATCAACGCACCCCTCACCCCCTACGGATTCGCACAGATCACGAGTGCCCTGCTCTTCGGCCTCCTGCTCGAGATTCCGTTTGCGATCTTCCTCTACCGCTCGTGGAGCGACCGCCACTTCTGGATCGCCCACCCCATCGCTCTCGTCGTCGCGAGCAGCTCCTACTTCGTGGCGATCGATCTCGCAGCGCTCTCCCCGTGGCTCGTCGTCGGCATGTGGGTGCTCGCAGCGATCAGTGCTGTCGCCTTCACCGCCCTGAGCATGTTCCTCGCGCGCCGACTTCGCGCTGCTGGAGTGGCGAAGCCACGCCGCACCGTCGCGTGACGACGAAGCCCCTGCTCGAGGTTCGCGGAGTCCGCATCCGCCACGACGATCGAGAGGCGTGGACTCCGGATGACGTGAGCTTCACTGTCACCCCCGGAGAAGTCGTGCTCCTGCTCGGGCCGAGCGGATCGGGCAAGTCGACACTCGCGCTCGCCCTCAATGGGCTCGTGCCGCACGCCGTGCCTGCGACTCGCGAGGGCACCGTCACTGTGGCCGGGAAATCCACCGTCACGGCGACCGTCGGCCAGCTGAGCGCGCACGTCGCCATGGTGTTCCAGGATCCGGACTCGCAGATCGTCACCGGCACCCTCATGGATGAAGTGTGCTTCGGCCCCGAGAACCTGCGGCTTCCGGTTGACGACGTGCTCGCTCGAGCCGAACGCGCCCTGCGCCAGGTCGGGCTCTGGGAGCGACGCGGCGAGAACCCCGACCGGCTCTCCGGCGGCGGCCGGCAACGCCTCGCGATCGCGTGTGCTCTCGCCCTCGGCTCGCCCCTCATCGTTCTCGACGAGCCGACAGCGAACCTCGACCCCGCGGGAATCGACGAGGTGTATGCGGTGCTCCGCTCTCTCGTCGAGGAGGGCGACCACACGATCGTGCTCGTCGAACACAACCTCGACGCCGCCATCGACCTCGTCGACCGAGCCGTCGTGATCGATCACTCGGGTCGGCTCGCATTCGACGGCCCCGTGCGCTCAGTGTTGCTCGACAACGTGGATGCCCTGCTCGCCATGGGCGTCTGGCTCCCGGTCTCGACCCTCGCTGCGTTGAGGCTACGGGAAGCCGGAGTGCCGATCGCGGAACTTCCACTCACGCCGAGCGAACTCGCGGCGGCGTTGGATGAGGTGCCCTCTCTGGTCGAGTTGCCGGTGGTCGAGCGGAGCCGAGATCTCGACGAGCTCGATCTGGTCTCGAGAAGCACGACCACCGGAGCAGGCTCGACCACCGGAGAGGGGTCGGCCACCGCGATCAGCGTGAAGAACCTCACCGTCAGCCGCGGCAAGGCCACACTTCTCCGCCACGTCAGCCTCGACATCGCCGCGGGCGAGTTCACCGCGATCGTCGGAGTCAACGGTGCGGGAAAGACCACGCTCCTGCAGGCCATCGCCGGGGTCGTCGCTCCGCCCCGCGGGGCCGTCAGCGTCGGTGGCCTCGACCCGGCGACCGCGGATGTGCGGGCGCTCGCTGCATCCATCGGCTTCGTGTTTCAAAACCCCGAGCACCAGTTCGTGCGCACGACCGTCGCCGACGAGCTCGCCCACGGACTCGAGATCGCCCGCGTCGACAGAGTCGAGATCGGCTCGCGGGTTGATGCGATGCTCGAGCGTTTCGGACTCGGGGCCGAACGCGACGTGCACCCGTTCCTGCTCTCGGGAGGCCAGAAGCGCAGGCTTTCGGTCGGCACCGCGCTCATCGCCGGAGCCCCCGTGCTCGCCCTCGATGAACCGACCTTCGGACAGGACCGCGAGCGCGCGGCAGCCCTGCTCGACCTCCTCGCGCAGCTCAATGACGAGGGGACGACGGTGCTCGTCGTCACCCACGACATGCAGCTCGTCGCCGACTACGCATCGAGTGTTGCGATCCTGCGCGACGGCGAACTTCTGAGCTTCGGCGACACAGCAACAACCCTCGCCGGGAATGCACTCGAGCAGGCCGGATTGCGGCCGCCACCCCTCGCACAGGCGATGCGCGCTGTGACGCGTCACCCGTCGTGGCGGAGCATCTCGAGGCTGGCGGACCTGCCGTGACGACACTCGACCCCTACCGCGAGCGTGTCGAGTACGCGCCGATTCGCTTTCTCCACCGGCTCAATCCGCTCGCGAAGATCGGGGCGACACTTCCGGCCATGGGCTTTTTGCTGTTCACGCGCGACATCGTCACGCCGCTCGCGTTTCTCGCGCTGGCCCTCGTTCTTCTCATCATCGGAGCTCACCTGCCGTGGCGGCTGTGGCTCGCCCTCGGCCTCGGCATGCCCGTGCTCGTCAGCTTCATGACCCTCAGCTTCGCGATCTGGGTGGACCCGGACAAGGTCGACCGCGCCGTCACGCTCCTGACGATCGGCGACTACCGGCTCTACCTCGGCTCCGTGCTCGTCGGTCTCGCGACCGCCGCGCGCCTCATGGCGATCCTCACACTCGGGCTGCTCGCCGGCACGACCTCGACCGGACCGGATCTCGTGCGCGCGATGGTGCAGCAACTGCGCGTTCCATACCGGATCGGCTACACCGCACTCGCCGCCTACCGGTTCGTGCCGCGCTTCGGGCACGAGCTGCAGGTCATCCGCTCGGCACACCGCGTGCGGGGGATGGCGGGCGGGCGGGGTCCGATTGCCGGAGTACGCCGGTATCTCGGCTACGTCGTTCCGCTCCTCGCGGGAGCCATCCGTCACGCCGAGCGCGTCGCCCTCGCGATGGACGCCCGCGCTTTCGGAGCCCACGCTTCGCGCACCGAACGACACCTCGTGCCATTCCGTTCGCGCGACTGGGTCTTCATGGCGCTGTTTCTCGCGGCTTCCGCCGCAATCGTTCTCTTCATCGAAAGGTCTCTCCCATGAGCCAGTCCAAGCCCAGGAATGCGACGATGCTCCACGTGGATGTCGTGCGCGTCGCCCACGCAACGCCCGGCATGATCCGCGTGACAGTTGGCGGGCCCGCACTGGCCCAGTTCGAGTCGCAGGGATTCGACCAGTGGTTCCGCCTGTTCCTGCCCCTCGAAGGTGAGACCAACTTCGCCCTCCCCAAGCGCATCGACCTGCTCGGCTACGTGCAGTACCTCGCGATGCCCAAGGCCACCCGCCCGCCGATGCGCAACTACACGGTGCGTGCGTTCCGCGCCGCGGAGCTCGAACTCGACGTGGACTTCGTTGCACACGGCGACGACGGGATCGCGTCCGGCTGGGCGGCCCGCGCACAGCCCGGCGAGCGCCTCGCGATCCTCGACCAGGGCATCATGTTCAACCCGCCGGCAGACTCGAACTGGCTGCTGCTCGCAGCGGACGAGAGCGGCCTGCCCGCCATCGCCGGCATCCTCCGCGACCTCCCCCGTGACTCCACGGGCCACGCGTTCCTCGAGGTACCCTCCCTCGACGACGTGCAGGAGACCGGCGCGCCGGCTGGCGTCGAGGTGCACTGGATCACGCGGGAGCACGGGCAGCGTCCCGGCTCGGCAGCCCTCGCCGCCGTGCAGGCCCTCGACTTCATGCCGGGCACGCCGTATGCGTTCGTCGTCGGGGAGCAGTCGCTGCCGACATCCATGCGCCGATGGCTGGTGACGGAGAAGGGTGTGCCGAAGTCGCACGTCACCTTCTGCGGGTTCTGGCGAGTGGGCAGCACCGCGCATTAGGGGCCGTTAGCCCAACCCACATCGCGGGTTCACGTCGATTTTGCTTTGCAGGACTTTGCTATGCACGGCCCCTAAACGGGGGTACCCCTACAAAGGAGATTGAACCTGTGAGCGAAACCACACGGTCGCGCAGCCGCTTCCTGCTGCCCGCTGCAATCATCGCGGCTGCCGCGATCATGCTGCCCAGCGCAGCAATCGCGGCCATTGACGACAATCACGGTGCTGCACGTAACAGCGGCGACCGCACCTCTGCAATCAAGGCGCAGATCAAGCCGAGTAAGGCCAAGAACGTCATTCTTCTCATCGGCGACGGCATGGGCGACTCCGAGATCACCATCGCCCGCAACTACGCCTATGGCGCAGCCGGCCGCCTGCCGGGTATCGATGCTCTCCCCCTCACGGGCCAGTACACCACCTACTCGCTCTACAAGGATGGCGACAACAAGGGCAAGCCCGACTACGTGCCGGACTCCGCAGCGACCGGAACCGCCTGGGCGACCGGAACAAAGACCTACGACAACGCGGTCTCCGTTGACATCGATGGAGTCCCGCAGGCCACGATCCTCGAGATCGCCAAGGCCAACGGCTACAAGACCGGCAACGTCTCCACCGCTGAGATTCAGGATGCAACACCCGCCGTTCAGGTAGCTCACGTCGACGCACGCAGCTGCTACGGACCCGACTCCACCACGTGCGGCGATGACGCTCTCCTCGCTGGAGGCCTCGGCTCGATCAGCGAGCAGCTGCTCAACACCCGCCCCGACCTCACCCTCGGTGGCGGCTCGGCGAGCTTCACGCAGACGGCCAAGGCCGGCGCATGGGAGGGCCAGACTCTCTTCGAGCAGGCCGCAGACCGCGGCTACCAGCTCGTCGACACCGCTGCGGAACTCACCGCGGTGACCGCGGCGAACCAGAAGCAGCCGGTGCTCGGCCTCTTCACGCCGGGCAACTTTCCGACGCGATACGCCAAGACGACTGCAACAGTTGGTGGCGCCAACACGGCCGTGACGTGCGAGCCCAACCCGCTCCGCCTCGAGACGGGCCTGTCGCTCGCCTCGCTCACGACCAAGGCGATCAGCCTGTTGAAGACGCCGAAGTCCAGCAAGAAGGGCTTCTTCCTCCAGGTTGAGGGCGCCAGCATCGACAAGCAGGACCACGCGGCAGATGCGTGTGGCCAGATCGGCGAGACCATCGACCTCGACGAGGCCGTGAAGGTCGCGCTCGACTTCGCCAAGAAGGACGGCAACACCCTCGTGATCGTCACCGCCGACCACGCGCACTCCAGCCAGATCGTTGACTCGACGCCTCCCACCTCGCTCAGCACCGCTGTCACGACAGTGGATGGCACGGTCATGAAGATCTCCTACGGAACGGCAGCTGCCGCAGGATCGCAGCAGCACACCGGTTCGCAGTTGCGTGTTGCCGGCTACGGACCCGGCGCCGCGAATGTCATCGGCCTGACCGACCAGACCGACACGTTCTTCACGATGTCGCGTTCGCTCGGACTCGAGAAGAACACCAACGCGCTCAGCAAGAAGGCAACGATCTCGATCTCGAAGGCCTCTGTGTCCGCGGGCGGTGCACTCACCGTCTCGGTGAAGAAGTTCGCGGGCGACCGCCAGCTGGCCGCGAGTCTGGGTGACGAGCCCGTCGGCGTCGCAGATGCCATCAGCGGCGCAGCGAAGTTCACCTTCACGGCACCGACGACCAAGGGCGTGTACACGTTCAAGGTCACCGGCGCCCAGAGCGGCAAGGTCGTCAAGGTTCTCTTCCGCGTGAAGTAGCCCACCTGCACAAAGCGCCCATCTCTTGAGGGGTGGGCGCTTTGTGTTGCTCGCGAGGTACTCAGTCGTCGGGGATGAGCCGCTTGCCTATCAGGACCGTGCCCTCGGCGGCGGTGTCGGATTCGGCGAAGGGGCGCAGGTGCATCCATTCAATAAAGCGCGAGGCTTAAAGCGAACAGGCGCCCACCCCGCAGGGTGAGCGCCTGTTGTGACTAACAGCGTCGTGACTACAGCGCGGCCAGCTCGTTGAGCAGCTGGTCGCCGGGGGCGACGACGTCGGACTTGGCGTCGATCTCGGCGCGACCGAGGAGCTCGTCCATCTTGCGACGACGGTTCTTCGGGATCAGCGTGACGACGGTTCCGACCTTGCCCGCACGGCCGGTACGACCAGCGCGGTGCAGGTAGGTCTTGTACTCCTCGGGTGCATCGGCCTGGATGACGAGCGAGATGTCATCGACGTGGATGCCACGTGCCGCAACGTCCGTCGCAACGAGAACGTTGACGCGACCGCTCGTGAGCAGCTGCAGGTTGCGGGTACGGCGGCTCTGGTTGAGGTCACCGTGCAGCGAGGTCGCGGGGATGCCGGCGTCTTCGAGGAAGTCGCTCATCTCCTCGGCGAAAGCGCGGGTGCGGGTGAAGACGAGCGTCTTGCCCGTTCCGGATGCGAGCTGCTCGATGATGGCGCGCTTGTCGCGCTGCTCAATGAGGAGCACGCGGTGGTCGATCGTCGAGGAGGCCTGGTCTTCACCGGCGACCTCGTGAACGGCGGGCTCGACGAGGAACTGCTTGACGAGGGTTGCAACACCCTTGTCGAGGGTTGCCGAGAACAGCAGCTTCTGGCCGCCGGGCTTGGTCTCCTTGAGGATGCGCTGCACGGGCTCGAGGAACCCGAGGTCGCACATGTGGTCGGCTTCGTCGAGCACGGTGACGATGACGTTAGAGAGGTCGAGTCGACCCTGCTCCACGAGGTCCTCGACGCGGCCGGGGGTCGCGATGATGATGTCGACGCCGCGCTGGAGTGCGGAGACCTGGCGGTACTGCGGAACGCCACCGACGATAGTCGTGGTGAACAGGCCGACGCTGCGCGCGATGGGCTGCACGGTGCGGTCGATCTGCATCGCGAGCTCGCGGGTCGGGGCGAGGATGAGCGCGCGGGGCTTGCGGCCCATCTGGCGGTCCTTGCCTCCGTTGTTCTCCATAAGGCGCTCGACGAGCGGTGCACCGAAAGCGATGGTCTTGCCGGATCCGGTCTTGCCGCGCCCGAGGACATCCTTGCCCGCGATGACATCGGGGATTGTCGCTGCCTGGATCGGGAACGGGCTGATCGCACCCATCGAGACGAGCTGGCGCGACATGTTGTCACCGATGCCGAGGTCGGACCACGAGAGGCCGTCGACGTCGCCAGCGGTGATGACCTTCGCTTCGAGGCGCTCAAGGACTACGTCCTCCTGCGGGCCGGCGGTCTGGCTGCGGGTGTAGAAGTCGCTCTCGCGACGGGGAGCTGCATCGCGGTCGAAGTCGCGGCGCGGCGGGCGCTCGTTCGAGTCACGGCGCGGTGCGCGGTCCTCGTAGGAACGTGCCGGACGGTCGGAGTTGTACGACGGGCGCTCCGTGCGAGCCGGGCGGTCGTCGCCGCGGTTGTTGTACGCGGGGCGGGCCGGACGGTCGTTGTTGTACGCGGGCCGGTCCGAGTTGTACGACGGGCGCTCGGTGCGAGCGGGACGCTCGTCGTAGGAACGAGCGGCGCGCTCGTTACGCTCGTTGCTGCGGTCGCCATATGCGGGGCGCTCGGTGCGGGCCGGGCGGTCGTTGTTGTACGACGGGCGCTCCGTGCGAGCCGGACGGTCGCCGTTGTACGCGGGGCGGTCGTTGTTGTATGAGGGGCGATCGGTGCGAGCCGGGCGGTCGCCGTATGCCGGACGCGCGGGGCGCTCGGTCCGGTCGCCGTAGGTCGGGCGTGCGGGACGGTCGCCGTACGACGGGCGGTCGTTGTTGCGCTCCGGGCGGTCGCCGTAGGAGGGGCGAGCCGGACGCTCGGTGCGGTCACCGTACGCGGGGCGTGCGGGGCGATCACCGTAGGATGGGCGGTCGTTGCTGCGGTTGGGGCGGTCGCCGTAAGCGGGCTTCTCGCGCGGGTTCCAGTCGGGGCGGGCGTCACGAGCGGGGCGTGCGCCACCGGTCGAGCGGTCGCCGGTGCGTGCTGCACGGTCGTCCTGGTTCCAGCGCTTCTTGGGAGCTGCTGCGTCACCGTGGAAGCCGCGGTGGCCTTCGCTGCGTGAACCGGGCTTGGAGCCGTTGCGGTCGGACGGCTTGCGCGCGTCGCGGTTTGCGGGAGTGTAGGGAGACATGGTTCTTTCTGGGTTTTGGTTCAGTGCATGGGAGTACAGACGCATTCGTTCGCATTGGATGGACGCGTTACGTTGCTAAGCACTACAGAACCCGGGCAGTCTTTGACCGAGGCCGTCACATACATGTGTGATTTTTCACTCGCTTTTTGCGAGGAAACCGGCCTACAAGACTTACAAACCCACGTGCGCTTCACGCGCACTGTCTCGAGCCGACCTGACAACGTTACATGAGTGGATGAGACTTTGCCAGCCTTGCCCGCAAATTACACTCGATCCGTGGTCACTATCGCCGTTGAGGCACCCCGCCAGCCCGCCGTGCTCGAACTCCTGCGCGAGGGGGACGAGTTCGCGCTCGCCCTCTACCCCGCCGAGAACTACTACGGTCTCGACATCGACGCCTCGAGAAGCCGGGTGTCGCACTCTTCGTTGCTCGCGACGGTGCGACGGTAGTCGGCACCGCTGCCCTGGTCGACAACGGGGATGCAACGGCAGAGCTCAAGCGAATGTTCGTGTCGCCATCCGCACGTGGTCTCGGGGTGGGTTCCCTGCTGCTCGAAGCCGTCGAGGACCGCGCGCGCGACCTCGGCGTCCGTGTGCTCCGTCTCGAAACCGGACTCCCGCAGGCCCCCGCGATCGCGCTCTACGAGAGACACGGATTCGCGCACATCCCGCAGTTCGGGCAGTACGTCGGCGACCCAACGAGCGTGTGTATGGAGAAGGTGCTCGGTTAGACTTCGTGCGCACTCAGCGCCGGGGGAGGGTTGTCAGGAGCTCGTCGAGAAAGTCGGCCGTGTCGAGCCAGCCCTCAACAGCGTGACACGCCACGCCCATGGCCAGCACGGGGTAGTCGTTGCCCTGTTCATCCAGTCGGTCGCCAACAAACAGCATGTCTGAGAGCGGGATGCCGGTCTGCTCGGTGAGTCGGGCCATACCGTAAGCCTTGTCGATGCCCTTCTCGGTGATGTCGATGGAGGTCGAGCCACCTGACCTGACCTCGAGGTCGGGCACGAGCGCCGCAACCGCTGTGCGCAAGAGATTCTTCTTTTCTCCGGTGGGATCCCACGCGGACTTGGCCGCGACCGGTGCTTGTTGCCCGAGGGCTGAGAACGTGATCTGCGAACCACGGTCTTCGAGTATTTCGCCCCAGGTGTCGGCCTCCCACAGGCCGAGCCTGCGTGCCTCGGTCTCCACCGCCGCGAGCGCCCGAGACTTCTGGTCGGCAGTGAGTTGCCTCGCGTAGACAGTCTCCGCGCCATTCGGGGTCAGGCGGTAGTACTGGGTGCCGCACGTGGGCAACAGGTGAAAGTGGGACAGCGCCGCGGCGCTCGCACCGTGCAAGTGGTCCACCACCTGTGCCGTGAACTGGGCGAGGTTGCCGCCCGAGATGATGGCAACGTCGACGCGATCGACAAGGGCGAGCAGCAGTTCTGCCATGCGTGGATCGATAGCGCTCTTGGAGGGCGCGAGGGTGTCGTCGAGGTCGAAGGCGACGAGTCGGGGTGCGGTCACGGTTGTCCTCATGCGGGCGACGTGATCGGGGCGGGTCCGGTGCTCCCCCGCACGATGAACTCCACGGGTGGAAGCTGCACTGGTGTCGGTTGCGAACCCTCGACGATCGCAACAAGGGTTCGCGCACATTCGCTTCCCCAGCGGAACACGTCCTGGCGCACTGTCGTGAGCGGGGGCATGATGTACGGCGCCAACGGAATATCGTCGAAGCCCACGATGGAGATGTCCTGGGGAACCCGCTTGCCACGGTCCATCGTCGCCGAGATGCCTGCGATGGCCATGATGTCGTTCGCATAGATGATCGCCGTGGGGGCGTAGGGATGGTCGAGAAGCTCGTGGGTCGCGCGGGCGCCGAACGCACCGGTGAAATCGGCCTCGATGACCGGGCCGGGTTCGAGGCCGAGTTGCGCCATCTCATCGGCCCAGGCCGCACGTCGCACGCGCGAGTGCACGTAGCGATCCGATCCGGCGACGTGGGCGATCCGCTGGTGGCCAAGAGCATGCAGGTGCCGCACAGCCCGCCGGATGCCCGCGGCATCGTCGAGCCCGATGATTGACGGGTCCGTGCCCGCGCCGGGGCCGAGCAGCACGAAGGGAAGTCTCAAGGCAGTGAGCTCTGGTGGACGTTCATCGTCGACCCGCAGGTCGGTAAGAAAGACACCGTCGACGCGCGCCTCGCGGGCGAAGCGCGCGTAGGCCTCGCGCTCGGCCTGCTCTCCGTTGACCACCTGCAGAACAAGGGCATACCCGACCTGGGAGAGAGTGCTCTCCACACCTGCGACGAACTGGGGAAAGAACGGGTCGGTGCTGAGCAGTTCTGGCTCTCGCCGGATCACCAGCCCGAGCGCCTGGGCGCGGCTGATCGATAGCGCTCGCGCTCGCGCGTCGGGACGCCAGTTGAGTTCCTGCGCGGCCGCGAGGATTCTCTGCTTCGCCGACTCGCCGACTCCTGGGCGCCCGTTGAAGACGAATGAGACCGCGCTCTTCGAGACTCCCGCGAGCGCTGCGACATCCTCGATGTTCGCTTTGCGTTCACGCTTCGCGGGCCCAGAAGCTACGGGTGTTGAATCCGTGGCGGAGCGATTCGCAGCGGGAGTGTCGTTCATGCTCGTAGCGTAGCGGATCGTTTAGCTGCCTTTAGCGAAGGCCTCGATCGGTCACATTTGTGCCAGTTGGGGGTTTAATGCGCACGTGTTGCACGTCTCCCCGGGCAAGTTGACCAAGCGCTACAAAACCGGTTTACTGGTGCAGTCGCCCCGATCAGAGCGCGCCCTCCCGGTGGCTCGACGCGACGGTCGTATCAATGAGGAGCAAGCGATGGGCACTTCGCCGCCACAACAGGACTCGAGAACGCGCGCCACGCGCCCACCCGCCCGCAAGGTGCGTCGAGGGCTGGGCGAGACCCCACTCGGATTACTGCTGAGCGCGCCGTACACGGCCTTCGTGATCGTCGTGTTTCTCATACCGTTCGGGTTCGGAATCTGGATGGCGTTCCACGACTTCTACTTCACCGCCCCCGGCGTTGCAGTGGACTATCCCTTCGTCGGCCTGGACAACTTCACCGAAGTCATCGCTGACCCGGCAGTGCGCCAGTCCTTCGGCAACCTTCTCGTGTTCCTCGTCATCAACGTGCCACTGACCGTCGTGCTCGGGCTGCTTCTCGCTTCGGGGCTCGACGCTGCCGTCAAGTGGCGCGGCTTCTTCCGCGTCGCTTACTACATCCCCTATGTCACGGCCTCGGTAGCGACGATCGCGGTATGGATCTTCCTGTTCAACGGCAACGGCGTCGTCAACACCTTTCTTGGCACGCTCGCCCCCGAACCGTCGTGGCTCGCCAGCCCGTCACTCATCATGCCGCTGATCGCGGTGTACGTGGCGTGGAAGAACCTCGGCTTCTACATCCTGTTGTACCTCGCAGCCCTCCAGAACGTTCCCAAGGAGCTTCACGAGGCGGCACAGCTCGATGGCGCTACCACCTGGCAGCGTTTCCGCTCCGTGACGCTTCCCGCTGTGCGCCCGATCACCTCGCTCGTCGTATTGCTCACGATCATCACGACGGGCCAGATCTTCACCGAGCCCTACCTGCTCACCGGCGGCGGGCCGAACGGCGCGTCGATGACACCGGCGCTCCTCATGTACAAGCTGGGGATCCAGCAGGGCAAGCCCGACGTTGCCGCCGCGATCGGGATCATCCTCGTCATCGTCGTGATGATCGTCTCTCTCGTTTCACGCCGCATCACGGAAGGCAAAGACCGATGACCGCCCCCACAACACTCGAAACGCGCTCCGCTCGCGGCGTCCGCGTGCTCGCGGTTCTGCGCTTCGCCCTCCTGCTCGTGGGCGCGCTCGCGGCACTCGTGCCGTTCTACTACATGGTCATCGGTGCGCTGCAGGCGAAACGCGACACCTCGGCTCTCGGGCTGCTGCCACTTCCTGGCAATCTCACCTTCAACAACTTCATCGAGATCAACGAGTCCGTGAACCTGCTCGGATCGCTGCTGAACTCGCTGATCTTTACCGCCGGTGTGGTCGGGTGCACGCTCGTCTTCGGACTCCTCGTCGGATACGCACTCTCTGTGCTCACGTTCCGCGGCCAGGGCTTTATCTTCGCCCTCGTGTTGCTGGTGCAGGCCATCCCGTTCCAACTGCTCATGGTGCCGCTCTACGTCATGGTGGTGCGTTACTTCGGACTCGCCGACAACTACCTCGGCATGATCCTCCCGTTTGCGATCAACTCGGTCGCGGTGCTGGTGTTCCGGCAGTACTTCCTGCAGATCCCTCGAGACATCTTCGACGCGGCACGCATCGACGGTGCGAGTGAGTTGCGTATCCTCACATCCATCGCCGTGCCGCTTGCTCGGCCCGCGGTGCTCACCGCGATGCTCGTCACATTCATCGGTCCGTGGAACGAGTTCCTCTGGCCGTTCCTCGTCACCAAGGATGCGTCGATGCAGACCCTCGCCGTGAGCCTGGCCAACTTCTCGCAGACCAACGGTGCTTTTCTCGACAACCCCATGGGCGCGGTTCTCGCGGGTGCCTGCGTGCTCGCGGTTCCCGTCGTTGTGCTCTTTCTCCTCTTTCAGCGACATTTCACGTCGGCGAACCTCGGCTCGGCCATCAAGGGTTAACCGGCAGACTCCCACCCACCATCAAGGCAAGGCTAATGACCATACTCAACGACACCCCCTCGACAACCTCGATCCCGTACGCGCTCGAACGCCTGGGAACGATCATGACCGCGAATCCGGGCGATCCGCTCGAAGCCGAAGGTGTGCTCAACCCGGGTACAGCGTGGGGACCAGACGGCGAGCTCTACCTCTACCCGCGAGTGGTGGCGGAGGGCAACGTCTCCCGCATTGCTCGAGCCCGCGTGATCTTCGAGGACGGCGTGCCTGTGGGCGTGGACCGACTAGGCGTCGTGCTGGCGCCCGACGAACAGTGGGAGCACGGCACCCAGAACGCCGGCGTGGAGGACCCGCGCATCACCTACCTCGAGCCGCTCGGGCTGCATGTCATGACCTACATCGCCTACGGTCCCCTCGGCCCCAAGCCCGCCCTGGCAATCTCCCACGACACAGTCACCTGGGAGAGGTTGGGACCGATCCACTTCAGCTACCAGCCCGAGCTGCGCACTGACCTCAATCTCTTTCCCAACAAGGACATCGTGTTCTTTCCCGAGCTGGTCCCCGGTCCCGATGGCACGCCGAGCATCGGCCTGCTCCACCGCCCGATGTGGGATCTCGACTGGCTCCGACCGGGTGAGGGCGCCCGCACGCCAGCCGGAATCGACGACAGCCGGCCCTCGATCTGGATCGGATACATTGATCTCGCAGCGGCCCTCGCCGACCACTCCGCGTTGACACGCGTGCACGGCTCCGAGATGATCGCCGGCCCGGAGATGGAGTACGAGACAGCCAAGATCGGAGCGGGGCCATCCCCCCTCCGCGTCCCCGAAGGGTGGCTCGTACTGCACCACGGGGTCTCGGGTGCAACGCCCAAGGGCTTCGAACTCGCACACGGATCGCGTTACTCTGCCGGTGCACTGCTGTTGGACGCCGAAGACCCGCGTAGGGTTCTCGCGCGCACGCCTGAGCCGCTACTCGCTCCCGAAACCGAGGAGGAGGTGAGCGGCACCCTCGGCAACGTCGTCTTCCCCACAGCGATCGAGCTGGTGAACGGTCGCTACTTCGTCTTCTACGGCATGGCGGACTCGTCCATCGGTGTCGCAGAGCTCACTCGCCTCTGAGCGGTCATCCACGCGCAGTGCGCCGCAACCAACGCCCGGGAAGCCGCCTTCCCGGGCGTTGGTGCGTCTGGGGGGGCTGCGATGTGGGCAGACAAAAAGGATGCCGCCCACCGAAGCGGGCGGCATCCTCGTCGTGCCTACTTGGCGAGCCTGCGCCTGATCAGGATCATGGCGACCCCCGCGAGCAGGAGCAGTGCGGCCGCTCCGAGCGGCCACGCGACGTCAGTGCCCGTCGTTGCGAGGCCGTCCGGGTCGGATCCGGAGACTGCGTCGGCGGCCGCGATCGAGACCGGTACCGAGGCGACGTCAACGCCGTCCAGCATGATCACAACGGTGTGCGCTCCCGCAGGCACCCCCCGCGGCAGCTTTGACGCAAGACGGAATCCTCCCGAACCGTCGGCGACAACGTCTCCCAGCAGGGTGGGTTCCGACCTGAGCTCGACCCGGTACTTCTCAGCTGACGTGAACCCGATGCCGGAGACGATGAGGGTTCCGCCGGCCTTCAGCGATCCGCTCACCACGATCATCGGTGCGACCGGCTCGACCACGAAGGTGACCGGCGAGGATGCTTCGGACCACCCACCAGCGTTGCGAGCACGCACGGTGACCGAATGTTCACCCTCGGCAAGGTCATCGACCACGGCTAACTCTTCGTCTCCCTCGACGATCACGACCGTGTCGCCGACAGTGACCTCGTAGTCAGAGATCGCCGAGCCACCCTCCGTCGCGGGAGGCGACCAGGTGACGCGAGCGACATCCCGTTCGCGAAGTTCGACCTCGACCTCGCGCGGTGCGGAGGGCGTCGCGTCGCGACGCACGAGTGCATCGACCGCGGCGGCCAGTTTCGCGAGAGCGCGATCGACGTCGGCCTGCGATGCAGAAGTCGCGCTTGCGACCTGCCGCGCAGTCTCGAGTGCTCGCACCATGGGCGCCCAGGAGCGAGGGGTGAACTCCCTGCTGTCCAGCTCGCCCGCATCGTCCATCCGTGCCGCGAGGCGAGAGGTGTCTGCCGTCACCGTCACCGTGCACCAGGCGATCGTCGACGTACCCGAGAGACCGAGTGCGATCCGGGTCGCGCCCACGGCGTGTGCCGCGATGTCGACCTCGACCCGACCGTCGGAGCCTGCCCGTGGCGCGCCGACAATGGTCGCGACTGTTGCATCCAGCGTGGTGGCCGTGAACTGGGCCCCGGGCTCAGCCGGCGAGAGCACGCCAGCAACGACTCCGCTACCCGATACACCCGTTGTGAGGGATGCCGCGCAGTCAAAGGCATAACCGCCGTAGAGCTCGAACTCCCAGATGTTGAGTCCGTACTGTGTGGCGGGCATGCCGGTGAGCCTCACGTATCGCACCTCCTTGGGGGCGAAGTCGTGCACGTGCTTCAGAGTCGCCTGTGCGGTTTGCACCTGGGCGAGCGGAATCCACGTCGTTCCGTTCGCGGATCCTTCGATCCGGTAATTGTTCGAGGTTCCGCTCTCCCACGACACAACGGCACGTGAGACAGTGAGGACGTCGCCGAGGTCGACCTGCAACCAGTGGTCGACCGCCGCTCGGGCCGACGACCACTTGGTTCCCGCTGCGCCGTCCGTCGCCTTCGAGGCCACCACCGTCGCATTGTTGTTGTAGAAGCTGTCAGCGGTGGTCGGTCGGTTGAGGGCGAGGTTTCCCTTACCGGTCGGGACCACCGGGGCGTCGACAACCGACCGGTCGGAGAAGACTTCAAACTCCCAGATCGACGGCGCGTAGTCGAGCGCGCGCTTGGTCGTCTGCATCCGCACGAATCGCGCACTCTGGCTTTCGAAGGTGATCACGTCGACCCCGCCGTCGCTCCCCGCTGTCGGTGTGACATACGCATCCCGCCAGGTCGTACCGTCGTCGGAGAGTTGGATCTTGTAGTTCTTCGCGAACGCTGCCTCCCACGAGAGCCGCACCGTCGACACGGTCTTCTGGCTGCCGAAATCGACCTGCGCCCAGGTTGTGTCGGTGTTGCTTCCGCGCCACCGCGTTGTCGGGTCGCCATCGGCGATCGCGTAGACCAGGTTGTAGGCGGAATACCCGGAGGCGCGGGTCGCGCTTCCGATAGCCAGGTTGATGCTCGAGTCGACGGTGAGTTCTCGAATGCCGTAGCCCTCTTGGTCGCCGTCGAGCAGCAGCACGCGCACGTATTCGGCCGCGATCGGTGTGATGGCCACCTCGGTGGTTCCCCCGGTACCACTCGACACGTGTTTCTGGTCGGTCCAGGCTGTGCCGTCAGCAGAGGTCTGAATGACGAAGTCCCGAGCGAACGCATCGCCCCAGTCGATTGTGGCCTTGGTCACCCATGAGCCACGCGCGAGCCTCTCCTGCACCCAGACGACCCCGACGCGATCCGTCTTCCACTCGGCACCACCGCTCCCGTCGCCGAGGGCGTCGACGTCGCTTCCGACTGCGGTGTGACTTGCGGAGTATGCGGATGCCGCCGGGGGTGCAACACCCGATCGAAGAGTGCCGGTAACGGTCTTTCCCATGTTCTCGCCCGTGCCGAGCTCGAAGACACGGTGCCAGCTCGAGCCGGAGCCCGAGAGGGAGAGTGAGACCGTGAGTCCAGGCTGATCCGGGTTGGAGATGCTGACGACGGGAGCGTCGCCCGACTCATCGAGGATCACGATGGCGGGTTCATCAACCGACAGCGTTCTACCGCCACCGAGGTCGAGTGATCCCGCCGAGTAGAACGTGGCCATGGTCAGCGCGAGCTCATCGTGGCGCACGGCCTGCAGGGTCGTGTCATTGCGCAAGGTGCGCACGGCCGGGTCAGTCGCGTACGCCTTCACCGCCGCGGGAGATGCTGCAGGCAGCACCGTGTAGTCGTAGGCCGCCGCGGCGGGCTGCACGCCGTGGTCGACGTAGAGCGTGAACGCGTCACGACTCACGTCGCCCTCGCCCTCCCAGTGGCCGGTCTGGGTCTTGTTGGACACGGCGATATTCTGGCCCGCCCCGAACACATAGCCGACCTCATCGTTGTACGCCCACCGGGCGCCATCGGTGCGCGTGGAGTCTGTACCGTCAGCGACGGCCTCGCCGTTGACTGTCGCGTTCGGTTTCGCCACCGCCTGATTGACGGTGGTGTGCACTGCCGCGCCGCTCGTCGACCGGATTCCGGAACCGAGCGCCACCATCTCGTCATCGAAACTGAAGTAGCTCTTCTGGGCGTTCGTGCCCGCCGTGTCGAGAGTGAGTACGCTTGCGCCGTACTCACCGTTCGAGACGCCACCCGTGAAGCTGCCGCCGTCGCCGTTGCGGCCACGATTCTCAACCCCGCGCTCGGTGCGATTGGCATCCGGCGCGGTCACACCGGGGTAGTGCCACCAGTCGAATGTTGGGCCGAGATCGAGGTATTCACGGTTGTTGACCTGGATGGCCGTCGAGCCCATGGCGTTCCAGTACACCGGGTTGCCGAGGTCGTCGCGGTACGTCGTGCGGAGCTCGGCACCGAAGGTGCGGGAAGAGTTGAGACGCGTGAAGATCCCGTAGTCGTCGCGAATGTGCGAGCTGAATTCCGAGCGCCAGAAGTACTTGTCTCCGGTAATACCGTTGTCACGCGTCTTTCCGAGTATCCCGTCGAGCACCGCGGCGTAGGCCGTGGAGTACAGCGCGTCGGTGCGTACCATGCGCTGCAGCGGCTCGATGAAGTCCGCCGCGTGGCTTGTGACGTCCCCTGAAGATGCGGGCGGTCGGTAGTTCAGGTACAGCATCCCGATTTCGCCACGGATGAGCCACCGAGTTCCGTCGATGAAGTAGAACGCGATCGAGTCGAGCTGCTCACGCGTGAATGCGAGATCCGTGCCGCGCGCGACATCCGCCCACAGTGCAACGTAGGTGAACAACACCATTCCGTAGCCCTCGCTGTAGAGCTGTGCACCGTGTGCCCAGAAGCTCGCGTCGGGCTGCACGGATTCGGTCACCGCACCGGAGTGGTCAACGGCAATCGTCGCGACCATGGTTGCGAAGCCCTCGGTGACCTTGGCTGAATCCCGAGTCGCGAGAGCCTCGAAAATGTAATTGGATGTGCGCCACACTCCGTTCGCGCCGACCGGGTCGAGCTTGCCCGTGTTGTGCTTGAGGGCGACCTCGAAGGCCGGATCGCTCAGCTCTTCGCCGATAAACATGGAGATGCGACCCATCGCGATCGACTCGCCGACCTCGGTCTCCCACCAATTACTGTTGCCAGGGTTGGCCTGGTCCCAGTACAGCAGCGCGCGCTGCACCGCATCGAGCAGGCGGGGGTCGTTGTATCCCTCGGCCTCCGGATCGCGATATGCCTGCGTGAGCGCGAGCATGCGATATAGGGCGATGTAGGCCGACCAGACACTGCCGTTTGCCGAACTGGTGCGGTCGGCGTAGTTCACGTCTGACCACGAACCGTTGGCATTCTGCGACTCGACATAGTCGAGTGCGTCGGAAACTCGGGCGAGATACACGCCATTCGCGATGATGATCTCATCGCCCTGACCGGCGTAGTAGTCCTCGAGGCGAGTGATGATCGTGTCGAGGTCGTCACCGGCCGCTGCGGCGGCGGGGATGACGGAGAGCCCCGTTGCGCCCACGACGACGGCGAGGGTGAAGGCGATGAGTGCTGCGATGCGTCGCATGGTGCGGCTCCTTTGCCGTAGTTCAGGGTGAGGCGGTTCTTCGTCTAGCTGGGTAAGTCGGGTGCGGATGAATCGAAGGAACCCGGGGTGCGAAGGCTGTGCCTCGCACCCCGGGCGGGTGTTAGTTCTGCGCGAGCAGGGAATCAGCCTTCTCTGCGGCTGTCGTGATCGTTGCTTCGAGGTCACCCTCGCCCGCCTGCACTGCCTTGCCCCACGCGTCACGGAAGGTCTGCCAGATCTCGGTGGCGTTGGCGACGTTGGGCACGTCGACAGTGAGCGGCACCGATGCGGCGAAGGTTGAGAGCACGGGGCTCTCAGCAAGGAAGTCGCCGGCCACATCGTTGATGTCGCCGCGGATCGGGAACTGGCCCGTGGCCTCAAGGAGCGAGAGGTCGTTGTCAGCGTCCATCGAGAACTTCGCGAAATCCCACGCCGTCTGCTTGTTCTCGCAAGAGGTGTACAGGCCGACGTTCTTCGAGTCTCCAAAGGTGTAGGTCGCGTCGGCGGGAGTTCCCTCGGCGGTCGGCAGCGGCACGATGCCGTAGTTCACCTTGCCATCGAACGCACCCGCTCCCCATGGACCGGCGATACCGAGGGCGGACACGCCATCGGCGAAGGGACCGGCCCATGCGTCGCCACTGTAGGCCTCGGCGGACGAGTAGCCACCCGCATAGAGCGACTTCCAGAACTCGAGTGTCTCGAGGGCCTCGGGGCTCGAGAACGCCGCCTTGCCGTCGTCGACGAGCTGAGTGCCGCCCGAGTTGGCGAGGAAGAACGGGTAGAAGTCGAAGAGCGCGTTGGTGTAGTCGCCCGACGCCGGCGGGTACAGCGTGTAGTCTGCTGCGCCGCTCGACTTGATTGCCGCAGCTGCGGTGAGCACGTCGTCGTAAGTCGACAGGCTCGGGTTCTCGGCGTCAAGGCCAGCGGCCTCGAAGACATCCTTGTTGTAGTAGAGCATGAAGGGGTTGGCCTTCCAGGGAATCTGGTACAGGTCCCCGTCGGGCGAGCGGAAGCCGTCGGCAGCTTCGCCGGAACGCTCGGTGACGAATGACTCACCGTCGTCGAAGGTCGTGGAGATGTTGACCAGGCCGCCCTGCTTCTGGAACGCGGGAACTGCCGCGGGCGCCGTGTTGTACACGAGACACGGGGTGTTGCCTGCGGTGATCGCAGCACCAATAGCGTCTTCCGACGACTTGCCAGACGGAATGGCGGCCGCAGTGACCTTTTCGTCGGGGTGTTCTGCATTCCACTTCTCCACGACCGCTTCGGCCCAGGCGACCTCTTGCTCGTTTGTGGAGTACCAGATGCTGATCGGACCCGACGTCAGCTCAGCGCTGTTCGACGCGGGAGTCGAGGCGCACGCGGCGACGGACAGGGAAAGGGCCGCCAGTGACACGGCAGCTGTAAAACGCTTCATTGCGAGTAACTCCTTTGTGTGGAAGCCGCCCGCGCGAGCTTCACTGCTGTGCTGGACACCCATTTCCCGCTACTGGTGACGTTCGCGGGCGACGTGCTCGATCCATCGGGAAAGGGGCCGGATGGTTTGAGTAAACCGGTTTTGTGTTGTTTTGTCAAACAAGAGAATTGGAAGCGCCTTCCCGCCACAAATCGCAGATAAATAGCGGCAGGTTGCGGGGAAGTTCCTGCCTCTTACTCGCCAAAGTTTACTAAACCGGCGCCACATCGGTTTCCGTTCACGCGTGAGTACCGTGAGGGCGGTACACGAGCGGGACGATGAGCGCCCAGGCGATAGCCAAACAACGCGCTGACGACCCGTGCCGTCGGTTGGGTAGAGCACGGTTGTGCACTACCCAACCAGCGAGCGACTACTCCGCGAGGTGCGCGTGCGGAGGGTTGTGGCGCGGCGGCTCGATCGAGGTGCCTGCCGCGGGGAGTCCGTCGCGCTTTTCCCGCAACCGGTCGAGCTTGCGCTCCCGCGCGCCCTCGACCACGTAGTACAGCGTTGGCAGCACGATGAGGGTGAGGAGCGTGGACGACACGAGTCCGCCGATCACGATGATCGCGAGCGGCTGCGAGATGAACCCACCGTGTCCGGTGATTCCGATGCCGAGCGGCAGCAGCGCGAAGATCGTGGCGAGCGCGGTCATGAGAATCGGGCGGAGCCTGCGGGATGCACCGTAAACGATGGCGTCCCCCACCTTCATGCCGCGCTCGCGGTACTGGTTGATGAGGTCGACCAGCACGATCGCGTTGGTGACGACGATTCCGATGAGCATGAGCGCACCGATGATCGAGGCGACGCCGAGCGGGATTCCCGAGACCACCTGGAGCGCGATCGCGCCGGTGGCCGCGAACGGCACCGACACGAGCAGCAAGAGCGGCTGGCGAAGGCTCTTGAACGTCGCGACCATGACCACGTAGACGATGAGGATCGCGATGAGCAGGGCGAGACCGAGCTGACTGAAGGAGTCCGATTGCTGCGACGTGACTCCGCCGAGCTCAGCGGATGCACCCGCGGGCAGGTCGACTGTGGCAACCGCGGCGGCGACCGAGGCTGAAGCCGTGCCGACGTCATCCCCGTTGGGTGTGATCGTCACGGTGGCGCTGCGCACACCCTTGATCGCCGTGATGCTCGAGGGGCCATCGACGACCGAGACCGTGGCGAGTTTCTCGAGTCGCACGTTGCCGGTGGGCGTCTGGATGACGAATCGCTCGATCTCGCGCTGTGTCTCGGGTGCCTTGGAGTTGTCGATGTAGATCGAGAGGGTCTTCTCGTCGATCACGACGGAACCGGTTGCCGTCGGGTTCATTGCCTCGGCGATCTGCCCTCCGACAGCCATCTCACTGAGTCCCTTGTCCGCGGCCTTGGCCCGATTGACCTTGATCTCGATGTAGGGCTGCGTGACCGACAGGTTGCTGTTGGCTTCCGCGACGACGTCGAGGTCTTTCGTGGCCGCGAGAATCTCGTCGGCGGCCTCACGCAGAGTCGAGTCGTTGGGTGCCTTGATGTTAACTTCGATGTCGGATGACGCGAATCCGCCGCCCGACGCAGCAACCGAGACCTCGCCGACATCGTCGAGCCCGGCGACGGCATCCCGCACGTCGGCCTGCAGTTGCACCTGGTCGACGTCGGGGTCGGTCGTGAGGGAGAACGAGGTGCTCCCGCCGCCACCGAACGCGGAGGTGAGGGATCCGCCGCTCGACCCGAGGGAGAGCTGCACGATGTCGATGCCGTCGAGTTCGACGAGTGCAGCCTCGACCTTCTTCGCGGCTTCGTCCTTGACCTCGAGGCTCGCGCCGAGCGGGAGCTCCTGTGTCACGGTCAGGGTGTTCTGTCCGCTGTCGCCGAGGAAGTTGGTCTTCATGGTTCCCGCGAGTGGAACCGTGACGGCGAGGAGCGCGACGGCCGCGATGAGGACGATGGCAGGGAAGCGCAGAGTCCATCGGATGATCGGGAGGTACGCGCGCTGGAGGCGGGTCGGGTGCTCGAGGTCGTCGTCTCCTTCCGGAGCTACGACCTTCGCGGGGCGGTTGGCGCGGCGGACCGCGGAGGCGTGGAGGAGTGCAGCGATGCCCACGAACAGGGCGACCACGACGAGGAGCGCACCGATGAGCGGCGCGAGGTACGAGGCATCCCACATGTCTGTCGCAACGATGGCTGCGACGGCCCCGCCGACGAGCAGCACGGCGACGATGAGGCCGGTGATCGCCGACCCGATGAGAACTCGCGGCCAGGAGCGAGCCGCCTTGTCCTGCAGCACGAGGTCCTGCTCCTCGCTACGCACGGGCGAACCGAGGAACCAGTACGCGAGCACCGGAACGATCGTGAGCGAGACAAACAGGGATGCGGCGAGCGCGATCGTGACAGTGAGGGCGAAGGGTCGGAACAATTCACCCGTGACATCGCCGACGAGCGCGAGCGGAAGGAACACGGCGACCGTCGTTACGGTGGACGCCGTGACAGCGCCCGCGACCTCCTTGACGGCGTCCTTGATGGCTGTGAGCTTGTCCTGCCCGAGACCGAGGTGTCTCTTGATGTTCTCGATAACGACGATCGAGTCGTCAACGACGCGACCGATCGCGATCGTGAGAGCACCGAGGGTGATGATGTTGAGCGTGTAGCCCGCGACGAGCATGCCGATGAAGGTGATGAGCACGGAGACCGGAATGGAGATCGCGGCGACGAGGGTCGAGCGGAATGAGAACAGGAACAGGAAGATGATGGCGACCGCGAAGACGAGTCCGAGGAGGCCCTCCTGCGTGAGGCTCTCGATCGACTGCTCGATGAACGGTGCCTGGTCGAACACGACGGTGAAGTTGGTGTTGCCGCCGATGGACTCCTCGAGCTCCGGGATGAGCGCCGTGACGTCGCGGGAGACCTCGACCGTGTTACCCGACGGGCTCTTGGTGACAGCGATGGTGACGGACGGCTCGCCGTTGACGCGCGAGATGCCGGTGACCGGGTCATCCACAATCGCGACCTTCGCGAAGCTGCTCAGGCGGTAGACCTTGTCATCGGGAACCTGCTGCTTGGTGACGGTGGGCGGCGCGCCAGGGATCGGCGACGGTGTCGTGATCTTGAGCGTCTTCGTCGCGCCGAGCAGCGTGAGCTTCTCGAGCTCTTCGACCGACTCGATCTTGGTTCCGGCCTGAACCGTGAGGGTCGTGCCGTCTTCGGTGATCTCGCCGGCCGGCAGCAGCGAGCCGTTGGCAGAGAGAGCGTCACGGATCGACTGTGTCGTGAGGCCGTGGTCTTCGAGCTTGTCGGCGTTCGGGGTGATCTCGACGCGCTGGGTCGTGGTGCCGAGCAGGCTCGCATCGCTCACGCCATCAACGTCGCGGATGTCGGGGAGTGTCGACGTTTCGAGCAGGTTGGCGAGTTCGCTCGGCTCGAGGTCGCTCGTGATGGCGATCTGGATGACCGGGAGGTCGCTCAGGCTGAAGGTGAGCACCTGCGGCTCAACGCCTTCGGGCAGGCTCGACGATAGCCGGTTGACCGCGGACTGCACCTTCTGCTCGGCGACGGCGATGTCGGTGCCGTAGGTGAATGAGGCTGTGACTGTCGACGAGTTCGCGTTGGAGACGGCGGTCGAGCCGTCGAGGCCGGGCACACTCTGGATCGCATTCTCGATCGGAGTGCTCACGTCATCGTTGACGACCTCGGGGCTCGCACCCGGGTAGGTCGTGACGATGAAGAGCTGAGGGAGCGAGAGCGACGGGATGAGCTCCTGCTTGAGCGTCGTGAGCGCCACGCCACCGAAGATGCCGACGACGATCGTGACGAGCGCGATGAGCGCGCGGTTGCGCAAGCTGAAGACGGAAAGAAAATGCACGGGGTTGCTCCCTGGGATGCTGCTGGTGGCTAAGGGCGCACGTCAGCGTGCCCTATGGATTATCCCCGCGTCGGCTGTGAGCGTGCATACTCCCGTGGGATGAATCGTCAGACGACCTCGGCCAGGTATCCAGCCTCGACCGACACGGGATGCCGCCCCACCGTCGCCCACGCCGCTGCGAGTCCGTCGGCCGCTCGCTCGAGTTCATCCGCGGAGCCGCCGAACGGGATGCGCAGGAACCGCTCGAACGCGCCATCGATGCTGAACCTCGGTCCAGCCGCAATCTGGATGCCGAGGCTGCGGGCAGCGAGCGTGAGCTGTGAACTCACGGGAGCCCCGAGGTTGACCCACGTGGTGATGCCTCCGGCCGGGCTCGGCACGCGCCACTCCGGGATGCGGTCGGCGAGGAGCTCGATCAGGTGGTCGCGACCCGCGCGGAGCTGCTGACGGCGGGTGGCGATGATCGCGTCGTAGTCCTCGAGGAGATTGACGACGAGAAGCTGCTCGAGCGCAGGGGTACCGAGGTCGCCCGCCGAGCGAGCCCGTACGAGCCGCTGGATGACGTTGCGTTGCGCCCGGATCCAGCCGATGCGCACGCCTCCCCACACCGTCTTACCCACGGAGCCGATTGTGATCGCGTCGCCATAGGCGGCGAAGGGGAGCACGTCGGGCACATCGTCGATAGCGAGCTCCGCCATCGTCTCGTCGGCGATGATCACGGTGCCGTGCCGCTCGGCGAGGTCGAGCGTGCGCTCGCGGAGTTCGGCCGACATCGACTGCCCGGTCGGGTTATGGAAGTCGGGCATGAGGTAGCCGAGGGACGGAGAGGTGCGCTGGATGGCCTGCTCGAGTCCCGCCTCGTCCCAGCCGTCATCGGTCGTGACCGTTACCGGAACGAGCCGCGCGCCCGCGACCTTGAGCGCTTCGTAGGCGTGCGGGTAGCTCGGGGATTCCACGAGAGCGCGGTCACCGCGCACGAGCAGGGTGCGGGCGAGGAGCGCGATGGCGTGCTGCGCGCCTATCGTCACCATGATCTGCTCGGGGTCGGTCGGGAGCCCGCGACGCGAGTAGCGGTCGGCGAGCGCCTGCCGCAGCACCGGGAGTCCGATCGGGTCGAAACCGGAGTCCCCGAGGTAGGCGGGCAACTGCTCGGCTGCCTTGCGCGCGGCATCGACGATCGCGGGGATCGCGGGCATCGACGCCTTGGTGAGGTCGAGAAATCCCGGAATGGATGTCTCGCCCGCTGGCGCAGCGCGGTGCGGCATGCGCGCGACGCTTCCCGAGCCGCGCAGGCTGTGGAGGTACCCGTTCTCGCGGAGTTCCGCATAGGTCGCGCTCACGGTTGTGCGACTCACGTCCAGTTGAGCGGCGAGATCGCGTTCGGCGGGCAGGCGGGTGTCGAGGGCGATGCGACCGTCGAGCACCAGGAGGCGGATGCGCTCGGCGAGCGAGACGTACGCGGGGGTCGCGGCATCCCGCCAATTATCGAGAAGCAGGGCCAGTGCACGGGCCGAAAGGGATGCCATGGGGCCACTTTAGGTGAATTGGCCTCTTGATGTAAGGCCAATTCAGGAATTGGATGTACCTATGAACCCCGCGCTCACCATGACCCGCCGCATCGTCCAGCTCCTGCTGGGGCTGTTCCTCTACGGAATCGCCATCTCCCTCATCGTGCGCGCGGCTATCGGCGTCGCCCCGTGGGACGTGCTGTCGCAGGGAGTCGTCAAGCAGACCGGCCTCTCGTTCGGTCTTGTCACTGTCGCCCTGAGCGTCGTGGTTCTCCTCCTGTGGATTCCCATCAAGCAGAAGCCGGGCATCGGCACGCTGCTCAACGCCCTCCTGGTCGGCCCCTCAGCCGAGGTCGGACTTGCCCTTCTGCCCGTGCCCGAGGGGCTCGTGCTGCAGATCGTGTACTTCGCCGGCGGACTCTCCCTCCTCGCCATCGCGACGGGGCTCTACATCGGCGCCCGGTTCGGGCCCGGCCCGCGGGATGGCCTCATGACCGGCATCCACCGCAAGTTCGGCTGGAGAATCTGGATCGTGCGCACCGCGATCGAGGTCACCGTTCTCTCGATCGGATGGCTGCTCGGCGGCAACGTCGGACTCGGAACCCTCGCCTTCGCCCTGCTCATCGGTCCGATGGTGAACGTGACCATGCCGCTGCTGCTCGTGCCCGCGGCGGTCACCGCCCAGCAACCCGAGGAGGTGAAGTCGTGATCCTCCTGCCGCTCATTGCCCTGTCCCTCTGGGCGATCCTCGCGACCATAGTCGTCACCGCCAATGACGGTTACCGCGCGGTTCCCACGCTGTACCGCTAGAAGGAGAGCGGAGCGCTCCCCACGGAGCGCCCCGCTCTTCTACTGCACGTGCGCGTGCAGGGCGTCGCGCACAAAGCGCGCGCCATCGACTCCGCCGTAGTTCGCCGCGAAGCGCGGATCGGCCACGTACAGGTCGCCGAGTCCGCGCAGGTACTCCGGGCCACTCGGGGTTCCGGGGATTGACGCGAGCCACGCGACGTGACGCTCCACGAGCGCCTTCGCCTCGGGGCTCTGCACCGAAACGCCACGCTCGGCCGCGTCTGCCCAGTCGGCTGCAAGCTGCTTCTGCCGCTGCATCCATTCGGTGCGTTCTCCTGTCGCCAGCGCGGTGAACCAGTCGCTGCCCTGTCGGTAGGCGTCAGCGCCCCACTTCTCCTCGACCTCAGCCCGATAGACGGTGTGGTCGAAGCCATCGAACATCTCTTCTGCCATGAGGTTTTCACCTCCTCTCATTTTCTCGATAGTTCTCTCGACGCTCGCGATCTGCCGGTCGAGCCGTTGTTTCTCCTCCCGCAACCAGTGCAGGTGACTAGCGAGCGCTCGCGTGTCATCGCGCTCCCCCTCGAGCACGTCGGCGATCGCGGGGATCCCGAGCCCGAGGTCACGGAGCATGAGGATCCGCTGCAGCCGGGCAAGCGCTACCGGGTCGTAGTAGCGGTAGCCATTGCTTCCCACTCGGGATGGATGCAGCAGGCCGACATCTCCGTAGTGCCGCAGTGTGCGGCTCGTGGTGCCGGCGAGGCGCGCGATCTCCTGGATCGACCAGTCCCTGTTGTCCATGAGCCCAACCGTAAAGGTTGACGCGACGTCAAGGTCAAGTGAATTTCTTGCGCTTCTCGCAAACGCGATATATCGTGACTTCTACCAGACGCGATATATCGCGAGTTATTGACACAAGGAGAACCTCATGGCCCAGGAGAAGTGGCTCATCGAAGGCGCCAAGACCATCGACATCGGCGTCGTCCGCAACCTCAAGGTCGGCCTCATCGCCGGCAAGGTCGACATCATCGGCCACGACGAACCGACGGCACGCATCGAGGTGCACTCGGTCAGCGGCAAGGCACTCAAGGTGAGCGTCGACGGCGACACCCTCGAGATCGACCACCCGCAGCTCGGGTGGGACAACTGGATCGAGGTGTTCAAGAACTTCGGCGCGAGTGCGAAGGCAGACATCAGTGTCATGGTTCCGAAAGACATCGCCCTCAAGCTCGGCGTCGTCAGCGCGACAGCCCTCGTGAGCGGCCTCACTGAAGACGCCACCATCTCCACGATCAGCGGTGACGTCGTCGTCGACAACGTGTACGGCGACCTGCAGCTCAACGCTGTGAGCGGCGAACTCGCGGTGCGCGCCCACTACGGAGCAATCAGCGCACGCACAATCAGCGGCGAGATCACCGCCTCGGGCGAGATCATGAAATTCACCGGCAACACCGTAAGCGGCGACGTGTTCCTCGACGTGATCGGCACACCCGACGCGATCACCGTGAGCACTGTGAGCGGTGGTGTCACCACTCGACTCGCCGACGGCGTCGCTGCCGAGTACCGGCTCAACACGGTGAGCGGTCGCATCCAGCTCGACAATGTCGAGATCAAGGGCGTTCACGGCGGCTACAACGGCAAGTACGGCGAGCTCGACAAGACCTGGCTCGAGTTCAGGGCCAATACGGTCTCGGGAAGCATCTCGGTGCTGCACGCGGTGTCCGCATGACGCCCCCCGTCTTCGCTCACGGCCACCTGCGCCTCTACCTGCTCTCCCTGCTCGCCGAGAGCGGCACCGGCATGCATGGTTACGAGTTGATCCAGGCGCTCGGAGATCGCTTCGGTGGAACCTACGTTCCCTCGGCCGGCACGATCTATCCCCGCCTCGCCAAGCTCGAAGAAGAGGGACTCGTCACGAAGGAGGCCGACGGGCGCAAGACCGTCTACGCGATCACGGCTGCTGGCCGGGCCGAGCTGTCGGAGCGCGAGAGCGAGCTTGACGGCATCGAAGACGGCGTCACCGACTCAGTGCGCCGCCTCGCCGACGAGGTGCGCACCTCGGTCAACGATGCGATGCGCACCCTTCGCGCCGACCTCGCCTCGGCCGCGAGGGATGCCCGCACCGAGGCCCGCGACGCCAAGCGCACCGTCACGGTGACCGTCGGCGTCGAGAGCCGGGTGCAGTTGCAGGAGGCCGAGGTCGTGCTGCAGAACTTCCGGCACACGATGCGCGCCGACCTGCGTGGCGCGGTGTCGAACGACAAGCTCACGAAAGAAGTTGTCGCACTCCTGAGCACACGACTCGATGCGCTGCGTGCCGAGGTGAATGCGGCGCTGCGCGGCTAGCGGTTTCGATATGCGTGCTCCTTTGTCGCGCGCTACTCAACCAGCAGGGGGATCAGCGCTTCGGCCAGCTCCACGGCGGGCCATCCAGCAGCCCCTGACCGACGAGCCGGGTCTCCCCGACCGACTTCTCGAGCTCGTGCACGAGACCGCCGGTCTTACTGAGCGCCGCGATCAGCGGTGCAGAGTGCGACACGACAAGCAGTTGTGAACGAGTGGATGCCGCAGCCACGAGCTCCCCGAGTGGCTCAAGCAGCGCGGGGTGCAGGCTCGTCTCGGGCTCGTTGAGGACGAGGAGCGGGGCGGGCCGTGGACTGAGGAGCGCTGCCACCCACAGGAGGTACCGAAGGGTTCCGTCAGAGAGCTCCGCCGCGCTCAACGCACGCAGCATGCCCGGTTGGCGAAGCGCCAGCGAGAAGCGGCCGTCGGTGACATCCACTTCGATTCTGCTGCCGGGAAAAGCATTGTCGATGGCCGCGTCGAGTTCGCTCGCGACGCCAAGCTCGCGGATCGTGACGAGCGCTGCCGCGAGATCAGCGCCGGTCGAGTCGAGCACGGGGGTGCGCGTGCCGATGTGGGACTGGCGCGCGGGCGCGTCGGAGTCGGTGCGCACGTGGTCGTAGAACCGCCACGAGCGCAGGGTGTCACGAAGCGCGAGAACCTCGGGCGCCGCGACGGCGTCGCCGACCTCGCTCAGGATGCTCGACCACGGGGCCATGCGCAGTTCGTGATGGCGCCAGTCGGTGTCGGTGCGCACCCGCACGCTCGGGCCGCGGCGCTCGGTGAGGAGGGTGCCCGGACGGAGGATGGGTCCGCTCCACAGCGCCTCGGTCTTGATCTCGGGGTCGAGGGCGAACGACTGGGTCGCAGTGAGCGGGATGCCGAAGTCGATTGCGTAGCTCAGGTCGTCGCTCGCGAAGCCGAGCTTGAGCCCGACGGGGTTGGTACGACGCGTGCCCTGGGTGGGGAATCCGTTGCGCGTGCCGTTCTCCGGCCCCGCCCACATCGTCGACGGCAGACCGCCCTCCGCGGCGAGCGCTGCGATCGCGCCGTCACGGGATGCCGCGGCGAGCAACCTCAGTGAGCGGTAGAGACTCGACTTGCCGCTGCCGTTTGCTCCCGTGACGACGGTGAGCTGGTCGAGGGGCAGCACGAGGCTGCGGAGCGAGCGATATCCCTCGACGGCGACTGCGGTGAGCATGCGTCTATTGTCGGAGGCACCACTGACGATGGCGTGAGCCGGGTTTCGATACGGCGCTGGCGCGCCTACTCAACCAGCGGAGTCGAACGCCACCGGAATGTAGACGTCCTGCACGCGGTCACGCAGAGCGGTGTGGTCGTTGCGCGTGTAGATAGCGCACTCGCTCTCGAAGCAGTCGATGCCCTCGCCGACCGGGTTCGGCACCTCGAGGTAGGCGGTGAACGTTCCGGTCTCGACGTCGTCGTAGCCACGCGCGCCGAAGAGCTTCCAGGCCCAGTCGTCGTTGATCCAGTTACTCGGGGCGAAATCTGTCGCACCCGGCGATGAGGAGGCCTCGCCGGATGGCACGCCGCCGAGGCACGGGCCGGGCTTCACGTCAGGCGACGCCGGGATCACGCAGATCGCGACGTAGATGCCCTGCGCAGGGTCGTATCCGGTGCCACTCACGACCAGGCGGTCGCCCTCGGTGAGCGCCGACGTGTCAACAACACCGCCGGGCGTGGATGACACGACCATGAGCTCACGCGTGCGCCCGTCATCCCCCTCCGCGGTGACCTCGAGGGGCCACTGCTCTGTGGGTTCCTGCACCGAGAGGCCGTGGTCGGTGTGCGTGAGAATCGGGATCGCGAGGATCCCCACCGGCACGAGCACGAGGATGGCGACGGGCAGGGCGATCCACCACCAGCGCACTCGTCTCTTGGCTACCACTCGTGCAGTCTAGAACTCGCGCGACGCCCGAAATATCTGCCCCCTATACTTCGACCATGTCTGACACCTCCTCAACTCCCCAGCCCGCGGCGCCCACTGGCGGCGTCAACCACAAGCCCCGCTTCTTCGTGAAGCAGAAGATCACGATGCTGGTCAACCGCTACGAGATCCGCGGCGCGAACCCCGACGGCACCGAGGGACCCATCATCGCGATGGCCCAGCAGAAGCGCATGGCCTTCAAGGAGCAGGTGACCTTCTACGAAGACGAGGCGCGCAAGGTTCCCGTTTTCTCCTTCAAGGCGCGCCAGATCATGGAGCTCGCCGCCGTCTACGACGTCTTCGACGCTGCTGGCACCCCGATCGGTTTCTTCCAGAAGGACTTCAAGGCGAGCCTCCTGCGCTCGAGCTTCCACTTCGGCGGCCCCGGCTTCGACGCCTACGGCCAGGAGCGCAACGCTGTCATCGGCATCCTGCGCCGCTTCATCGACGTGCCCTTCCTGTTCCACTTCGACTTCACCGACAAGAAGACCGGGCAGATCGTGATGTCGAGCGAGAAGAAGTTCGCACTGCGCGACAAGTACACGGTCGACGTGCCCGACCAGAACATCGACTTCCGCCTCGCGGCAGCGATGGCCGTCGGTCTCGACGCCCTCATGCAGCGCTAGTCATCCCCTATACAGGCCGTCGGAACGCTCAGCGTTCCGACGGCCTTTTTCGTAGGAGTTGACAGGGCTTGCACGAGGAGTAGAGTCGCCCCTCGTGACTAACGAGAGCCGGTCGCCGAAGCGTTGGCTGATCGGCGAACCACTTGCATCCGAAAAGCTCGAGGGGCAATTGCTCCCCAAGCACCTCGCGCTTCCGATCTTTGCGAGCGACCCACTCTCGTCTGTCGCGTACGCCCCGCAGGAGTTGCTGCTCATCCTGACCCTCGGCGGTCTCTCCTTTCTCTCCTTCACTCCCGCCATCGCTGCGGGCGTCGTTGTGCTCCTCATCGTCGTCGTCGCGTCGTACCGACAGCTCATCAAGGCCTACCCGAGCGGTGGCGGCGACTACGAGGTTGCGCACAAGAACCTGGGCGAGAAGGCCGGGCTCGTCGTCGCCTCCGCCCTGCTCGTCGACTACATCCTCACCGTGGCCGTGTCGGTCGCGAGCGGTGTGGACAACATCATCTCCGCGTTCCCCGCGCTCAATCCGTTCCGCGTCGAGCTCGCGGTCGGCTTCGTCATCGTGCTCGCCGCAATCAACCTGCGTGGCGTTGCGGAGTCGAGCAAGGCCTTCGCGCTCCCCACCTACCTGTTCATTTCGAGTGTCGCGGTCATGGTCATCACCGGGCTCGTGCGGTTCGCTGCCGGCGACGCGCCCATCGCCGAGTCGGCGCAGTACGACGTCGAGGGCCACGATCTCGCGCAGGCGGCGTTCATCCTTCTCCTGCTTCGCGCTTTTGCGAGTGGATGTAGCGCGCTCACCGGTGTCGAGGCGATCGCGAACGGCGTGCCGGCCTTTCGCCAGCCCAAGGTCAAGAACGCCCAGCGCACGCTCGTGCTCATGGGCGGCATCGCCATTGCGATGTTCATCGGAGTCACGGCTCTCGCCCTCATGACCCAGGTGCACTACGCGGAGAACGCGAGAGACCTCATCGGCTTCGACGCGAGCCAACCGCAGCGCACCGTCATCGCCCAGATCGCGGCGGCGGTGTTCGGGGGCGACAACACGATCATGTTCTTCGTCGTGCAGGCGACGACGGCGGCAGTCCTGTTGCTCGCGGCCAACACGGCGTTCAATGGATTCCCCCTGCTCGGCTCCGTGCTCGCGCGCGACGAGTACGCCCCCAAGTCGCTCAACACGCGCGGTGACCGCCTCGTGTACTCCAATGGAGTGCTCGCTCTCGGCGCCGTAGCAATCTTGCTCATCGTCATCTACCAGGCGAACCCGACACAGCTCATCCAGCTCTACATCATCGGTGTGTTCGTGAGCTTCACGCTCGGGCAGACCGGCATGGTCGTGCACTGGACACGCATGCTGAAGAACGGCTGCGCTAACCCCGGGCAGGTCTATCGTTCTCGCGCGATCAATGCTGTCGGCGCGACGCTGACCTTCACGGTTCTCGTGATCGTCACGATCACCAAGTTCACTCACGGCGCCTGGCTCGTCTTCGTGATCATGCCGATCCTGTTCATCGTCATGATCCGTATCAACCGCTACTACCGTCGCGTGACGGAGGATGTCGCGATCGACGACACCACGCGCTTCGGTGCTACGGGTGACCACGCGATCGTGCTCGTCGGCACCATGCAGAAGCCGATGCTCAAGGCCATCGACTACGCGATCGCCGCCCGCCACGACAGCCTCGAGGCGATCCACGTCAACATCGACGACGCGGCGTCAGAGCGCCTGCTCGACGCGTGGGACAAAGCCAACATCGAAGTGCCCCTGCGCATCATCGAGTCGCCCTACCGCGACATCTCGATGCCGCTCATCAAATACATCAAGGCGCACCGCGAGGAACACGGCTCAGAGGTCGTCACGGTCTACACGCCCCTCTACATCGTCGGGCACTGGTGGGAGAGCCTGCTGCACAACCACAAGGGCCGTCGCATCCGCCAGAAGCTCATGCTGTGCCCAGGGGTGACCGTCGCACTTGTGCCCTGGCTGCTCGACTCGACGAAGGCGCTCTACCTGCGTCCACAGCGTCCGCTGCCCGGCCAGACCCGTCGTGGTGAGCCGGTGCGCCCGGTGATGCGCAAGCCGCTGCCGCCGGTGACACCCTCGAAGACTCCGACCAAGAAGCGCTAGTGCGCCCCCTCGTGGCCGTCGTCGCGGGCGGAATCATCGGCACAGGTCTTCGCCTCGCGCTCGACACGACGTTGCCATTCGCGACTGTCGTCATCAACGTGGTCGGATCCTTCGCCCTCGGCTACCTCACGGCGCGCGTGTGGCCGAGCGCCCCCGACTGGCTGCGCGCGGGTCTCGGCCCGGGCCTGCTCGGCTCCTTCACCACGTTCTCCGCACTCGCAGTCTCGGTCGTCGGCCTCGTCGATGCGGGCGAATGGATGCCAGCACTCGCCTACCTCGCAATCA
>Ga0247813_10000380_pt1 | contig 44027 bp, 47 predicted proteins | sample UWRJL169409C1_FD_180719 | JGI IMG/M metagenome (GOLD analysis project Ga0247813, IMG submission 180719) | Plant litter microbial communities from Arlington Agricultural Research Station in Wisconsin, United States - UWRJ-L169-409C-1 | ecosystem: Environmental > Terrestrial > Plant litter >... | reverse complement strand
ACTTTTGGCTTGGCCCAAAAGTAACAAAAACCCAAGGCTTGGACCTGATGTCGGATAAATTCGTTAAAGCTTTTATAGCGGCAGCACAAGTTCCGACGAAGGGTCGGAAAGGATGCGCTGCCTTGGGTAGTGGTGAAGTGAAAGTTTTTGCAGAAGCTTTAACGTTTTCTCCTTCCATCATTTCCCAGGCCAGATAGCAGGATGGAAATAGCATGGTGCAGATTTTAAAGTGCTGATCCAGGAGTGTAGCCAAGCCTCTGGTTGGTGGCTCACTAACCAAAACGCTTTACCTTTCCACCTTGCTGTCATCCTGAGGCACGAAGGATCTCTGCGTTTTAATCTACTGACTTCATTCCACACAACCTGCTATACTGGATAGTAGATGGAAATGGCCGGTTTTGATAGTTAGGTACGAAGAATGCTTTTTCTTACGTCCTTTCCCTTCCAGGAAAAGGTGCCTCAGTCTGATAGGGCCGTCTTTTTAGCTGCGCTGGCTTACCTCGGTACCGATGTGAAATCGGTACAGCTGCGCTGTCGCCGAAGGGCTTTTACTTTTGGCTTGGCCCAAAAGTAACAAAAACCCAAGGCTTGGACCTGATGTCGGATAAATTCGTTAAAGCTTTTAGAGCGGCTGCACAAGTTCCGACGAAGGGTCGGAAAGGATGCGCTGCCTTGGGCAGTGGTGTTTTTAAAGTTTTTGCAGAAGCTTTAACATTTTCTCCTTCCATCATTTCCCAGGCCGGATAGCAGGGTGGAAATAGCATGGTGCAGATTTTAAAGTGCTGATTCAGGAGTGTATCCAAGTCTCTGGTTGGTGGCTCACTAACCAAAACGCTTTACCTTTCCACCTTGCTGTCATCCTGAGGCACGAAGGATCTCTGCGTTTTAATCTACTGACCTCATTCCACGCAACCTGCTATACTGGATAGCAGATGGAAATGGCAGGTTTTGATAGTTAGGTACGAAGAATGCTTTTTCTTGCATCCTTTCCCTTCCAGGAAAAGGTGCCTTAGGTGAATAGGGCTGTCTTTTTCGATGCGCTGGCTTTCCTCGGCTACTGATGTGAAATCGGTACAGCGGCGCTGCCGCCGAAGGGCTTTTACTTTTGGCTTGGCCCAAAAGTAACAAAAACCCAAGGCTTGGACCTGATGTCGGATAAATTCGTTAAAGCTTTTAGAGCGGCAGCACAAGTTCCGACGAAGGGTCGGAAAGGATGCGCTGCCTTGGGTAGTGGTGAAGTGAAAGTTTTTGCAGAAGCTTTAACGTTTTCTCCTTCCATCATTTCCCAGGCCGGATAGCAGGGTGGAAATAGCATGGTGCTTTTTATATGGTGCGAAGAATGGTTTTTACTTCGCCCTTTCCTTTTCAGGGGAAAGGTGCCGACAGGCGGATAGGGGCTTTTTCTCCTTCGGATAAGGTCTTGGTAACTTTTCTCCACTTTACTAGCCTCGTTGAAGAATTCTTTTGTCTTCATAATTTTTCTGCAACTTTGTCCTTCCAATTCATTCAAAATTTATTCATTCAAAATCCACTCATTATCTATGTTCAACCGGATTCATCACATTGCCATTATCTGTTCTGATTATGAAAGATCAAAAAATTTCTATGTCGATAAGCTGGGCTTTACTATACTGGCTGAGGTTTATCGTGAAGAACGTAAATCATACAAATTGGATTTAGCTGTGAATGGGTTGTATCAGATTGAATTGTTTTCTTTTGAAAATCCACCCGCCAGGCCATCAAGACCCGAAGCTCAGGGTTTAAGGCATCTGGCTTTTGAGGTAGATGATATTAAACAAGAAATTGACAGGTTAAGTGATGTTGGGATTACTACAGAACCCATTCGGGTTGATGAGTTTACGGGTAAAAGATTTACTTTTTTTAATGATCCGGATGGTTTGCCGCTTGAGTTGTATGAGGGGTAGAGGGGGGAGTTGGGTTAGGTGGTTAGAGGGTTAGGTGTTGAGTTGGGGAGGCGGTTAGGTGTTTGAGGTGTTGAGTTGGTTAATGGGTTGTTATGAGTATTTTTAAATTTAAACAGTTTGAAGTCGATCAAACGGGTTGCGCCATGAAGATTAATACCGATGGGGTGTTGATTGCTGCGATGGCTAATCATAAAGGGCCTCAATATATTCTGGATATAGGAACGGGGACGGGTGTGATGGCGCTTATGCTTGCACAGCGTTTCCCTGAAGCTAAGGTTGAAGCGGTAGAAATTGATCTGCAAGCTGCACAAACTGCCGGAAGGAATTTTCAGTTATCAGTTTTTAATAGTCGGTTGAAAGTGCATCATCTGGGGATTCAGGAATTTCATAGCATTCAAAAATTTGACTTGATTGTATCTAATCCACCTTTTTTTGTAAATGACCTCAGAAACGATGAAGAAAGAAAGGGCATCGCCCGGCATGCTGATCAATCATTTTTCGAGATGCTTATTTGCAAAGCAAACGATTTATTGGCACAGAATGGTAAGTTCTGGGTCATCCTGCCGGTGAAACAAGCTGATGAAGTAGTTAAAATTGCTGCTACCTATTCACTTCATCTTGTTGAAAAAGTTAATCTTCATTCTGATCTTCAAAAACCGACTTTCAGACAAATTATTTGTTTGGCAAAAAATCAAGTGGTGTGTGTGGAAAGTGATTTCTATATTTATGAATCGCTGAAAATGCATAGTTTATCATATAAATACTTATTAAAAGATTTTTTTCTGGCCTTTTAGTTGGTTTATATGGGTATCAAATGGTGCATCAATAACCAGTTGTTTTCCGTGCAGGTGATGATGTAAAATTGCATGGATTTTTTTGGTGTGCAAATACGATCACTGTAAATTGACTTCAAAAATTTGGTGTATGGCCAGCACAATTAAATTCACAATATGAGAAAAATAGGATTAATTTCTGATACACATGGTTACCTGGATGATGCGGTTTTTAAGCACTTTGATCAGGTTGATGAAATTTGGCATGCCGGAGATTTTGGACCTGATGTAGCTGCTCCATTAGCTGCATTTAAACCTTTGCGAGGTGTATTCGGAAATATTGATGATGCTGTAATTCGTTCTGAGTTCCCGGAGAAAAATCGATTTAGCTGCGAACAGGTTGATGTTTGGATGACGCATATTGGTGGTTACCCAGGTAAATATTCTGCTTATGTTAAGCCAGAAATTTACACTAACCCGCCGAAATTATTTATCACCGGACACTCTCATATTTTAAAAGTGATGTTCGATGAAAAAATAAAATGCCTGCATATAAATCCTGGTGCAGCGGGAAAACAGGGCTGGCACAAAGTGAGAACACTGATTAGATTTTGCATTTCTGAAGAAAATATTCATACCTTAGAAGTTATAGAGTTATCAGGTAGATAATGTAAATATACACTAAGTATGGGTTTTGGGGTAGTCACATTAGGACAATTTATTATTGAAAAACAAGCAGATTTTCCCTATGCAAAGGGAGAACTTTCGAGGTTGTTACGGGATATTGCAATTGCTGCAAAAATTGTAAACAGGGAAATCAACAAAGCTGGTTTGGTGGATATGATTGGGCATGTGGGTACGACTAATATTCAAGGCGAAAAACAAAAGAAACTGGATGTATATGCGGATCAGCAATTTATAGCGGCCCTAACCAGTGGTGGCGAATGTTGTATCATTGCCACTGAAGAGGAGGAAGAGATTATTCATATTGAGTCGCCTGTTTCTCAGAATGCTAAATACATTGTTTGCATCGACCCTATGGATGGATCATCCAATACGGATGTGAATGTAGCGGTGGGGACTGTTTTTTCAATTTATCGGCGTAAATCTTTGGAAGGAAAGGCCAGTATTAAAGATGTGTTGCAGAAGGGTACGGAACAGGTGGCGGCTGGTTATATCATTTATGGCTCATCTACTATGTTGGTTTATACGACGGGGAAAGGTGTAAACGGATTTACCCTGGATCCTTCTATCGGTGAATTTTGTCTTTCTCACCCGGAAATGAAAATCCCTGAGAGCGGCATTACTTATTCTATTAATGAAGGGAATTATGTTCATTTCCCCGAGGGTGTTAAGCAATATATTAAATATTGCCAGGTGGAAGATGAAAGTACGGAAAGGCCTTATACGTCTCGTTATATTGGTTCTATGGTTGGTGATATCCACCGGAGCCTGATTAATGGTGGGATCTATATTTATCCTACCACTGCACGTTCACCGGAAGGTAAACTGCGGTTGCTTTATGAATGTAATCCGATGGCTTTTATTATTGAGCAGGCGGGAGGCAAAGCCAGTACGGGTTTTGAACGAATTTTGGAAATTCAACCAACAGAGGTTCATCAACGTGTTCCTATTTTTATCGGTTCTATCAGGATGGTAGAAAAGGCAGAAGAAATGATGTTAAATGGTATTTCCAGATCTGATGCGGTAGAAGCTAAATTGGAAGGAATGGGTGTAATAGGCGGTATAGACTAACATTGAGGTTCTAATCATTTCCCATTATCTTTAAAAATAAACGAACTAAAGTTGTGGCTGTCTGATTGAATAAACTCTTCTGCAGCCACAAATTATAACATCTGGTTAAGTTCTCGTCATTAGTTTTACGTTTAAGTATTTTCGCTTAAACAAGCCTTCCGTTTTCTTAAAGCATTTTATTTCGTTCTGCCTCAAAAAATGTGTCTATTGCCAGGTTTTGTTTGTCTTGTGAAGCGAATACCGCTAGTCTGTCGCAACGCTCATTTTCCGGGTGATCATTGTGGCCTTTAATCCAAATGAATTTTATCTTATGCAGTTTGTATAATTCGAGGAAGCGGATCCAAAGGTCTTTGTTTTTTTTATCCTTAAAGTTTTTAGTTACCCAACCAAAAAGCCATTTCTTTTCTACTGCATCTACTACATATTTTGAATCGGAGTAAACTGTTACTTCCTGATTTAAACTTTTTAGCGCTTCGAGGCCTTTAATTACCGCCAATAATTCCATGCGGTTATTGGTGGTCATTCTGAACCCGCCACTTAATTCTTTATAGTGTTGTCCTGCTCTTAAAATGGTTCCCCAACCGCCTGGTCCTGGGTTTCCACTGGCTGCTCCGTCTGTATAAATCTCAATCATAAACAGGGTAAAGTTATGTTTTTTGGTTTAAAACTGGTTGTTTTATATGGATGTGAAAAATTATTTTCATTTCAAATAATTGAATTTTAAGCAATTAAAAGTTTGTTATTAATTCTTTAATAAAAATATTTGCAGAGATTGGTAAAAATCGTACTTTTGTGACACTAAAAAATACGGTGGTTGTAGCTCAGTTGGTTAGAGTATTGGTTTGTGGTGCCGAGGGTCGTGGGTTCGAGCCCCATCAGCCACCCAGAATTTTGAAAGGTCTTGACATTACGTTGAGACCTTTTTTTGTTTTAACAGCATGCTCTTAAAATAGATTATTTATTTATTTCATCAATTGATCGTGTTCGGCATCTGGCTCCAATTTATTTCAATCTTCTAAAAATAAACGACTATTAAGGATCTACTAATTTGTGGGCTGAAAACTCAGGCCTGACTTGAAAATATGATGGCGGGAATTCAGAAGTCATACTGGTGATTATGATTTCAAAATCCATCTTCTTTCAAATTGCTGCATCATTCTTTAAGATCTGATTGAGAAAGATTTAAATCTTGTTCATATTTGTTTATTTTTTGGCTAAAGGAGGGTATCGCACAGGATCCCACCAGCATCTTCATTTGTTGCCAAAATATAAAGTAGCACATCAAACAATATGCTCTCCTACACGAAGTAAAGGCTAAGCATAGGTGGATCAAAGGTGGGTTAAAGGTGGGGTTAATGTGGAATGGAGGTGGGGTAAAGAAATTGATTTTTTTTGGATAAGCAGGAAAAATACTTTATTTAATTGATCATTCCCTTGCTTACGCTAATATACTCAATTATTATGGCTACATTAAATGGAATGATCAGTTTTTCTGGTAAACTGGGCGACCTTGTTTTTTACAACAGAGGAAAAACAAAAGTGGTGCGACAGCAGGTGAAGTCTTATCAGCTTTCTGAGAACAGCAAGAAAAGCGGTCGAGATTTTGGAGAGGCCAGTCGTACGGCAGCTTATATCAGAGCGGCCTTTTCGCCTCTCATTAAACGATATGCGGATGGCGATCTGGTCAATCGCCTCAATAAAAGGGTGATGGAGATTTTTAAAAGCATCCCCAAAGCACTTGCTGGAAATAAAAAGCTCATTCATGGGAACATTGGCCAGCTTCGGGGCTTTGAGTTTAATGTTGTTGGACCTTTAAGTAAGCTATTGTTCCAACCTCTGGACGCTAAGATTCAATCGCATGGGATACTTGAACTGGAATTTTCTAAAACTAAGCTTTAGCAATTTGTCCGGGTTATACGTAAGGCCAGTTATGCGGTATTGCAGGTGATGGTTTTTAATTTCGAACTGGATGGTGAACACTGTGAATTGATCAAAGTTAATGATATGGAAATCCCGCTGAATCTGACAGATTTCCCGGGGGCAAAATTGACGCTAAAAACAACGCAAAAAGGTGCCAGGGCACTGATCATTGCTTTGGGTATTTCTTACCTGAGCAAGGGTATACCAAATGGCGACAAACGCTATTGTGGCTGCCAGATTTCTCATGCCTGGCATTTGCAGGAGGGGGTGGAGGTTGAGTTTGTAACGTTAGTGGAGGGAAAAATAGCAGTAGTTGAAAAGGTGGGTGGAATCATAAATCCTGCTTAAATTAATTTTTTTAGTGATATGAATTTTGATGAGTTTAGTTAGTTTAAAAGAACTTTTATTTTGTTTTTATTCAATCTCAGTCCCAATTTCAACCGTGAGTGAATTGCATTACAGGCAACAATTACAACGCAAAATATAATCATATTTATAATAAGTAATGTGTTTTCTTTAAGCTTTATAAATCTACATTAAGATTGACTACAAATTACTTTAGCTGCAGACTTGGCCAATTTAATTGGCGAAGAATTTACAGTCGTTTTGCTTCGCAGAATTGCGCCTTCAAATAACATAATAATCTGTATAGCCAGCGATTCACTATCTTTAATTTTTGCCTCTAACAGATACTTTTCAATAAGCCCCTTTAGGGCATTGGTATGTACATCGCAAGCTGATTCTATTTCTACTGCCTTATGTACGTATTCTATTTTTGCATTCATTGCAAAACAACCGTCAATATTGCCTGTATCCACTAAGGCTGCTAAAAAGTCAAAAATCATTAAAGCCTTATCAACTGGTTGGTCTAATGTAGATTTTTCTATATAATCGGATATCGCCCCATACGTAATTTGGTGGTAATAATTGATGGTTGCAATAATCAACCCCTCTTTTGATGTGAAGTGTTTGTAAAGTGTTCGTTTGGATATTCCGGTACTATCAACTATAGCATCTACACCGGTAGCATGAAAACCATTTTTGTAAAAGATGTTATAAGCACTTTTAATCATTTCGTCCCTTTTCTGGGTTTTTGAAGCTTTATCTATATTTTTTTCCATGATGAAAAATTTATTTGCAAATGTAAACTAAACGGTTTACGTTTGCAATATGTAAACAGATCGGTTTACATTAAATTGGTGAACAAGATCTTAAGGGAAACAATAAAATATTTTCAAAATGACAGAAAAAAATAGAATGGGCACTGCAGTAGTAACTGGTGCATCGTCAGGTTTGGGTGAGGTATTTGCCGATAGATTGGCAAAACGTGGTTATGATTTAAAATTGGTAGCACGCCGTAAAGATAGATTGGATGTGCTGGCAGAAAAGCTGGAAAGTCAGTATGGAATTAAGGTGACTAATTTAGTTGCGGATCTAGGTTTAGATACAGATTTAGAAAGAGTGGCCGAAGAGTTAAGAAATGATAAGAGTATAACATTGCTTATTAACAATGCAGGTACTTCTACACTTACCTCAGTTACCAAGATTAGCGTGGAGAAACAAAAAGAGATGGTTAATGTAAATATCACTGCATTAATGTTATTATCGAATGCTATTCTACCACAGTTTTTAGAGAAAAATGAAGGGACTTTAATTAATATAGCCTCAGTGCTAGGGTTTTATTCCTTACCTATAAGTGCTATCTATAGTGGTACAAAAGGTTTTGTAGTTCAATATACCAAGGGGTTGCAAGAAGAAGTAAAAGGAACAAACATTCATATTCAGTTGGTAAATCCTGCAACTACTGCAACCGAAATATGGGAGGTTGGTGGCGTCCCGCTATCTGCATTGGAACAGTCAACGATTATGAAAACTGAAGATTGCGTTGATGCGATTCTGGCTGGACTGGATAAAGGCGAATTAATGACGCATCCGTCTGTAAACGACCAGAATCTTATTGATGCTTATGAAGATGCCCGAATAAAATTAATGCAAGGTTCACAAACTAGCCAACCTGCGGAACGATATACCAAAAATTAGGAATTTAGAGCTCTGCTTATGGGCTTCTTGAAGAACAATGTTCTTAAACAATTAAAAATTAAAAATACAAATGAAAACAATAATTTTAAACGAAGCAGGCAGTGTTGATAATCTGCAATATATAGAAAGTGTAAAACCAACTATTAATAGCAATGAAGTTTTGGTTCAAACAATTTCATTAGGTATAAACGTTATTGATTATAAAGTAAGGTCAAATGAAGGAGCGTTGAATTGGATTCATGGTGCAGATAGACCTGCAATTATTGGTTGGGATTTATCAGGAACTGTAGTTGAAGTTGGAGATGCTGTGAGCGATTTCAAAATTGGTGATGCCGTTTTCGGAATGGTAAATTTCCCGGGAAAAGGAAATGCTTATGCCGAATTTGTTGCTGCATCTTCAGCACATTTAACTTTGAAACCTGCAAATATATCTCATCAGGAAGCTGCCGCAGCTACACTTGCTGCACTTACAGCTTACCAAGCTGTGGTGGAAAAAGCCAGCCTTAAAAAAGGAGACAAAGTGTTAATTCATGCAGCATCGGGTGGTGTTGGTCATTATGCTACACAAATTGCCAGGTATTTGGGAGCTTATGTAATTGGTACTTCATCAGCAAAAAATAGAGAATTTGTTTTGCAAAATGGAGCAGATAAACATATTGATTACACAACAGAAAATTTTCAAGAAATAGTTTCAGAGGTTGATTTTGTTCTTGATACCGTTGGAGGCGATACTATTTTAAAATCATTAGAGGTAATAAAAGAAGGTGGTACAATAATTACCATTACAACCAGCAATTTGTCCGATGAAATACTTGAAAAAGCAAAAGCAAAAAATGTGAATTTATCATTTTTACTAGTTCAGTCATCAGGTGAAAATATGTTGGAACTTGCACAGCTATTGGAAAAAGGCATCATTAAATCGCACATTTCAAAAACATTTTCTTTTGACCAAATGGGAGAGGCACACTTGCATTTAGAAAAGGGTAGAACTGTTGGTAAAATTGTAGTCGATCTTTAAGAGCACGTAAAAATAAATAACTGTAATACCTTTTCGCATGTATCTTTACAATGATTTTTAACGTAAACAATAGAAACCAAACTCTAGATATGTACGAAATTTTTAAAATTAAAAAATGAAACAACTCATCAATATTTTAGTAGTGCTGGCAATTATCCCTTTATTGGTTTTAGGTGCAGTAAATGTATTTGCCCCAATAAATACTTTTGAATTGTATGGCATTAAACCATTAGGCATAATGACTTACAGTACCTTTAGAGGAGGCATCGGCGGCATGCTTATAGGAGGCGGGTTAATAATGCTTATGGGCTTAATTACGAAAAACAAAACCTGGTATCAAGCCTCTTTATTATTAATAGGTGTAATATTTATTTGCAGAATTATTAGTGTAATATTTGACGGATACACAAATGATTTATTACCAGCAGGTATAACCGAATTGTACATTATTGTTGTAATGTATTTTGCGTCTAAACAACTAGAGCATTCTAAAAAGTAAGCTAAAAAGATTGATGTATTTCTAATAAAAAGCTAAGAAAAAAATAGGAGTTAAAAATAGCTATTTATCTGAAATTTAGGATTATCATCACTACGGTTATAACGTAAGGGGCATAGAATAATATAAAAACGTAGAGGTGTGATTATTTGGACGCTGTATAAACTTAAAAAGCATACAAAATATTGTACGCTCTTTAAGTTTAACCAAATAAATATTTTGCTTTACGAAAAGTCTAGCTTTAAAAACAACATTTTCCTGCACTACATGCAACAAAACTAAATATCAAAGTCTACCGCAATAACCGTTATCAAACTACTTGATCTTAATAACAACTTTTCCTTTTGACCTTCCAGTTTCGAGGTAAGAGAATGCTTCGTTAGTTTGTTCAAACGGAAATACTTTATCAATGACAGGTTTTATGACACCAGCCTCTATAAGCTGCGTAATTTGACCTAATTGTTTACCTTCAGCTCTCATAAACAGAAATGTAAATTTTGTGTTTAATTTTTTCGCTTTTTTCTTTACGCCTAAACTCAAAAGTTTAGTAACAAATTTTAAGTACCAAGCCAAACCAAGTTGTGTTGCAAATTCAGGTGTCGGTGGTCCTGTTAGCGAAATTGCTTGCCCACCAGACTTTAAAATTCGTAGCGACTTTTCAAGAATTTTTGTATCCTTATTGCTATGCAAAACGACATCATAATCTTTCAATATAGTTTCAAAATCTTGTGTTTTATAATCAATGACAATATCTGCACCCAAACTTTTTACCAAATCAATGTTGGCAGAACTTGTAGTTGTGGCAACAGTTGCACCTAGATGTTTAGCCAACTGAATGGCAAACGTACCAACACCGCCAGAACCTGCTTGAACGAAAACTTTTTGTCCTTTTTGAACATTTGCTAATTCAACTAATGCTTGCCAAGAAGTCAAGCCTACTAATGGAATTGACGATGCTTCTTCCATTGTGAGATTTTTTGGTTTTAATGCAACTTCATTTTCATCAATAGAAATGTATTCAGCATACGTACCTAAATGATGATTACCCGAACTAGAATAAACTTCATCACCAATTTTGAATTTACTAACTTTTGAACCCGTTTTTATAACGATACCTGCCACATCACGGCCCAATTGAAAAGGTGGTTTCAGGGGTAGAAAAAGTTTAAAATCACCATTTCTTAAAAGTAAATCAATAACATTTACACCAGCCGAATGAACTTTTACAAATACATCATTTTGATTTAATGTTGGTTCAGCTAAATCAGTTAAGTGCAATTTCTCTTTTTTGCCGTAGCGTTTTACTATGAATGCTTTCATATTATTTATTAATATTTATACCATCTTTCACAAATGTGATTGTTTCAAAAACATCATAAGCATCAACTGCTGAGCAGTAAATAGCAATTCTGTTAGAAAGCTTCTTAATTACTTCACTTTTAAAAAAAAATTGCATTTCACTTTTATTTGCAAAACTAAGCATAATGGAAGCCTGAAACTGATCGGCCTTATCATTGTCATGGGCTACATTTGGGGTGTTCCATTGCTTCTGTTTCCAGGGACTGTAAACTTTATTTCTCAACTCCTTTAGGATTCCCGTATTGCCAAGCGTTGGAGTGAGTTCATCATTGATAAATTTTTTAAAGTCCTTGTCGCTTACTCCTTCCTTTTTTCGGAAGAACACCATTGCACTTGCTTCAATTTTAGGATCATCTTCGGTAACTTTGTACCAACGCGAATTATTTGGCAGGGCTGCATATAGAATTGTACGGTTAAACAAATTTACTTCATCGGCATAGGCCAATTTATTTTGTTTTTTACCTCTGAATATTGAAAATAGATCTTTTAAAGTAACATCTGCTACACCATCAATTTTACGATTTTGAGGAATGTTCGTTTCCACGTCACTGATTGCTGGCCATAAACCTGTATTGTTTTCTGCAAAATGTATTTGGCGATATTCCAAAAGTCCTGGGTTTGCTGAAATTATTTTGGAGTGTGGGCCTTTCCATCTATCCATTCCGGCTTGTCGTGGCTTATCTGTTCGCATCCACAATAATATGGATGAAGAAAAGTGCTTCTCTGATTTTACATTTGTTGCAACTTTTAGAGGCTCTGCTCTTTGAGCATTAACATCAAATAGTGTAATTATACTCAAGATAATTATTAATAATATACTTTTCATTTTATTTAGTTAAAAATGGTATTGCTTTTTCAAGAAACTCCTCGTGATATTGAAAAATACCACCATGTCCTGAATTTGGATAAATTATTACTTTTTCAGCATTAGGAAACCGTTTCGCTAAATCATACGAATTAGGTGTTGGTACCATTCTGTCATTATCGCCATTTACTACTAATATGGGATGTTTGAAAATACCTAAATCGGCAGGCTTGTCATGTCCCCATGTTTCAATAGCTTTAAGCTGACTTTTTAATACACTGAATTTTACTTTATCATCGCGGTTTTCAGTTCTTTCTTTCAGACGTTTTAAAAAATCACGTGCTGCTTCTTTACCTACTTTGTTTTGAGTAAAAAAGAGATAAAATTTAGGATCTCTAAACGTTAAAAGACCTTTGAAAATATCCTTATACGTTAAACCAACCACATCACTAACTCCTTGTCCACCTCGGGGTCCGGTTCCTGCAAGAATAATTTTACGAGCCAAAAGCGGCTCTTGCAAAAGTAGTTCTTGTGTAATAAAGCCACCCATAGAAAATGCCACAATATCTACTTGTTTGTATCCTAAAGCATGAATAAAGCCAATAGCATCTTTTGCCATATTAGCAATGCTTGTTCCTTGCTCGCCTGTGGTTGCGCCAACACCCCGATAATCAAAAGAAATGATATGACGGTTTTGCGCAATAGAATCCATGATTCTTGGGTCGCAATTATCAAGGTTTGCTGTCAAGTGATTAAAATATATGACCGGTATATCGCCTTCTTTTCCATAAGATCGGTAAGCAAATTTTATTCCGTGAGCTTCAATAAACTGAGTGGGTACCGTAGCATAAATGTAGTTTACAGTTTGTGAATTTGATGTAGTCATAATTTCATAATTATTTGATTGTGATATATTTGATTGTGAAAATACATTACTAATGTAACCTATGCTTAGCAATAATACTATTGAAAACTTTTTCATTTTAATCTAGTGTGTTTTTTATAAAACTATTAATATATGTGGTGGTCAATTCTGGATATTGATAATGCGGTGCGTGACCTGCAGCATGAAAAATAATGTGTTGTAAAGTGGGTGCTTTTTTCAATAATGGAAACCAATTTTCTACTGCAAATGAAATATCATTGTCGCCAGAAATTGCTAATACAGGAGTTTGTAATGTTTTGTAGCCTTCTCTAAAATTATCTTTGTCTTCTGTTAATTGTGGTGTGACTGCAAAATAGCGTTGGAGTGTTTCAGGCTTAACTGGTACCTTTGATTCATCATATCTTTGAGCAATACGCTGTAAAGATGCGATTCCAGCAGCACTACTTTTTTCTGATGTTGGCTCGAAAAACAAGGTAATAATATCTTCTGCAGTATAGGTAGGTTGCAATGCTTTTTCTAAAAATAAGGGAGAAAGAGGTGCATCGTTTTTACCCATTGGATTGCTGCCAATTACAATCGTACCTAACACTCTTTTTGGATAAAGGAAAGTAGCGTATTGAGCGATTAAACCACCATAGGACCAGCCTCCAACAAAATATTTATCGAAATTTAGATAGTCTGCCATTTTTGTTACCTCAGATGCAACTTCGTGCAAATCAATCGGTAATTCCCCTTCTGAATACCCAATACCTGAATAGTCAAAAGTAACTACTGTGTTGTTTTTCGCTAGTAAATCAAGAAAAAGGGGGTCCCAAGTATCTAAAGTCCCTCTAAAACGATTTGCTAAAATTATCGGTGTGCCATTACCAATTTTACGATACGCAATTTGTTTGTTGTCGATATTTGCATATTTTGTTTCTGTTGTTAATGCGTTATTTTCCATTTTTTTTATTTTAATTTATTTGTTTAATTGTTTAAGAACATTCTTTTCTAAAACGCCATAAGCAAAGTGTTGTAGATTAATTAAAATAGAAGTGCCTTTACCAACTGCATTTCTGAATTTAGGCTTATCCGTTTCAACTACTTTAAGAACTTTTGCTGCAACCATTGCAGGATCTTCAGCTTTTTCAACCAAATTTTTAGTAAACTTTTCGATATTACTTCTTAGGGTATTGTAATCTTCAATTTTATTAATAGGTGACGATGAATTATCTAATATGCTCGTTTTAAAAGCAGCAGGTTCAACCATGGCAACGCTAATATTAAACCCATCTAATTCATATCGCAATGCTTTGAAGTAACCTTCCAAGGCGTGTTTTGAAGCGGCATAATACCCAGCATTGGGAAAAGATACAAGCCCAATAATTGAACCCACAGTAATTATTTTACCGAATTTTTGTTTTCTCAAATAAGGCAGCACGGCGTTAGTTACCTTGATGGTGCCCCAAAAGTTTGTTTCCAATTGCTGTCTTCCCAGCTCAATAGGTGTTTCTTCTGCAATACCCGACACTAAAAAGCCTGCATTATTGATAAGAATATCCAATTGAGGTATCTCTTTGAAAATTCTTTCTGGTAAAGTGCTTATTGATTGGTCTGAATCAAGGTCTAATGCGATTATTTTGAATGGTACTAAAGACTGCATCTTTTCTGGATTTCGACTTGTTCCGATTACATTATAACCCTTACTATGAAGCTCGTTTGCGATAAGTAATCCAAAGCCCGAAGAAGCCCCTGTTATTAAAATATTCTTTCTCATCTTTATTTGTTTTAAAATTTATGTTGTAATTTTGCTTGCAAATTGCAAGTGCAAATATACAAACAACTTTCAAAATGCAAGTTGAATTTAGAAATATTTTTATTTTATATCATGGAAACAAGCAAAAAAAGGTCTGAATGCCCATTGAGTTGCTCATTGGATGTCTTTGGCGACAAATGGTCTTTACTCATTATAAGGGATTTACTATTTTATAAGAAAGGCACTTACAATGACTTTTTAAAATCGGAGGAAGGTATTGCCACCAATATTTTAGCATCAAGACTAAAGGCATTGGAAGAAAACGGCATTATTGAGAAATCAGCGCACCCCGAGAGCAAGGCGAAAAACTTGTACAGATTGAGTAAAAAAGGAATAGATTTATTACCTATAATTATGGAAATTTACATTTGGTCTGAAAAATATTTCACAATGCCATTAGAGGTGAAGGAGATAATTAAAGAAGCCAAAAGAGACAAAGATAAATTTGTAAAACAGATAACAAAAGAGCTAAAATAAAATAACTGAAATAAGCATCAACCAACGTACGGAGGTGAATTTGAAGATACAAATGAAACAAGTCTTGGTATGATAACACCCTTTGATATAAGTATTTTCCTGATCTTTCTGTTTTTATTGTTTCAATCCAAAAAAAATGACTAAGGTCCCGATTGCCCTTTATTCTTTTTCTTTGAGTATGCTTGCTTGGTGCACTACTGGACTGAAGCAGATAGGAAAACCCAATAAGATTCACAGCCCTTATCCGGTACAGCACAACCTGAAAGCAAGGATACCTCCGCTCTCTAAACAAGAGCTGGTAACACTTGATCGAGTAGAATATCAAAAGAAAGGACAATAAGCCCTTGAGTTAATTACACTTTATTTTGGGTGTATAATGTATCAAATTTACACACGTAGCTGATCTGCTCATTTGTTTCTTCAATAATGTAATCGTATGACTGGCCTTTAAATAGGAATAGACTACCAAAACCGTGTGTTTCTATAAATTCGGCCAGTTTAGTGAGTTTAGTGCTTGGATTCATTGATAAAAAGGTTATTTGCAAACATGTAAAGAATATTCTGATTGTATGCAAAAAAATAGCAATCTGAATAGGTTGGCAGACCCTGGTGTAATATTCCAGAACATTTTGACTTCAGAGCTTAAAACCTATCTTTGCGTTGCAGGAGGTGAGAGCCCTGCATCAATCCATTATAAGTTGAGAACGTTAATTTAGATAGTTAGGCTGTAATGGATCATTGTAGCCTAACTATTTTATTTATGAATAAAACTTTTTCTAAAGCCGTTCGTAGTAACTCTCTAGACTAAAGTTAAGAGAACAAAAAAAACAGTCCATGATAGGGACCGCCTGTAGCAAAATATAACAACATTAATTATTTGCTTAACACCGTAAGACATATTATTCTCCATGTTGAACTTGTCAAACATTGGGTTAGTTTATAAGGTCATCTAGCTTAAAAATTATACGGTTACTACTGGTGGCTTAAATAATAGCTGCTCGTAGGTTATTTGAAAACGAAATGTTAAAAATCATCAAAGAAGACCTTTGTGGAACATTTGAGCCAGCCAGGCTACTTTGTTCTCGTAATTTGGGAACCTTCCAAAAATGATAATTTCCTGCTCAAAGCTTTTGAAGGCAGCATGTAGCGTTTCGGCCAAAAATTGACTGTCTTCATCCGGAAGTTCCGAAATGTCCCTGTTTTCCATCCCCCAGTTAATGATTCTCTTAACAACAGCAATTTCATCTTCTGCAAATGCCCTTAATTTTATCAAAAATGAGGAAGGATTCTGCCTGAGATCATCAATTGCAAGTTTGTATTCACGGACCATTTCACGCAACTGCGTCAGTTTAGCCGAATTAAAAGCTTCAATATTAGCAGAAAAGGATTTCCTTTTGCTGATTGCCTGCTCGCTCTCCTGTAAACATTTGGAAAATATTTTATAACAGACAGCATCCAGAACTTCTTCTTTATTTTTGAAATAGTGGTATAAGGTACTGCGACCCTTGCCGCATTCCTTTGAAATATCTTGCATGGAAACCCTTATATATCCATATCGTTGAAATACAGCCTGGGATGCACCAATAATCTCTTCTCTTACCGAATCGTTTTCCAACTTTCTCATATTAGACAAAAATACAATTAATGTTTATTAAGTGTCGTGTTGTAATGTTCTTTTATCTGCAATAAATTAATCTTTTGTTTTATGACAAATAAATTAATAAGTATGTGAATACAAAAAATGTATATTTGTCGAAATTTAAAGCTTTTTAAGATTTTAAATATGGTACTAGTACTTCGCTTAAAGCTTTTCTCAAATAAACTTTGGTAAATAAATCGACAAAAAAACATTAATTGTTTAAATTACAATGAAGACAACAACAACTTTGGCCGGAATTGCTTTCGCGATGATCGGTTTATTCGGTTGCGCTAATCAAGCAAAGCACAAACCTGGTCAGGATACATTAGCTGTTAATGTAGTGAATTTAAAAAGCGGGAACGACAACTTCACTGATCGTATCATATACGATGGAACCCTTGAAGCCGATAAAACGATTGAACTTAGTTTTCAAGTTTCAGGAACTATTTTAAGCTTTCCCGCACGTACTGGAGACTACATCAATAAAGGTCAGTTGGTTGCTGCAATAGATGAAACGATTTATCGTAATCAATATAATGCCGAGCTTGCCCAGGTTAAGCTTGCCAAAGAGAACTATACCCGTATTAATGAGGTTTTTAAAAAAGGTAGCATTGCTGAAATTAAGATGCTGGAAGCGAAATCAAATTATGAACAGCTTAATGCTGCGGCAACTGCGACCTATCAGAATATTGCTCACGCCCGTTTGTATTCGCCTGTTAGCGGTTATGTAGGTGAAAAAAAGGCTGAAGCAGGAGCGGTGGCCATTCCCGGACAGTCTATATTACAATTACTAGATACCCGAATTCTCAAAGTAATTGTGGCAGTACCAGAAAGTGAAGTAAATCAGTACAAGGTAGGGACAACGGCTGATGTGAAAATTGATGCCCTGGGTAGTCAGCCCTTGTCTGGTAAAGTGACTGAGGTTGGTGTTCTTGCGCTAAATGGTAGCGCGAACTACAATATCACCATTACCATTGCCAATTCTGGCGGTAAATTGAAACCTGGTATGCTTTGCAAAGTGTTATTTAAAAAATCTACTTCAAATAAAGCCTCAGTAGCAGATTCGAGTAAGGTGATTGTCCCGGTTCAATCTGTTCAGGTAGATGAAAAAGGGAATAGATTTGTTTATATCATTAGTAATGAGAATAAAGCTATCAGGAAAAATGTAGAGGTAGGAACACTTTATACCAATGGTGTTGCTATTCGGTCCGGACTTTCAGGAGATGAGCGGATTATCACTTCTGGCTATCAGAAACTTGCAGATCAAAGTTCCGTAACGATAAACAAATAAGCGTAGAGATGAAAAAGAAATCCAATCTGATAGAATGGGCCATGGAATTCCATGTGTTCCCACTTTCCTTATCTGCAGTACTGGTTATTATAGGAATTGTGGCATTTTTTAATATGTCGCGAAATGAATTCCCTGACTTCACCATCAGACAAGGACTTATTGTAGGTCAATACCCAGGTGCCTCCTCCAAACAAGTAGAAGAACAACTAACTAAAAAAGTAGAGGAATATTTGTTCAGTAACAACGAGGTCAATAAAAAGAAGACCTATTCTTTTTCCAGAGATGGACAAATGTTTGTCTTCTTAGAAGTTGCTGATAACCTGAATGCCATACAAACTAAGGCTTTCTGGAATAAGATCAAAAATGGCATGCTCATCTTACAAAGCCAGCTACCAAAAGAAGTTAAAGGATTTTATATCGATAGTGATTTTGGAAATACATCTGCATTATTGATGTCGGTAGAATCGAAAACCAGGCCATACAAGGAGCTTTTGAGAAACGTAGAAGATATTGAAGCTGAATTGAGGCAGGTACAGGATGTGGCTAAAATTTCCCATACAGGAAATCTTAACGAGCAAATCACTATTTATGTAGATAATAATAAGCTACTGCAAAAAGGGGTTTCTGTTAGCAATATCATGCAGGTTCTTCAAAACGAAGGTGCAATAAATGCAACAGGTAAAGAAGAAGGGGCGGTAGTTGATCAACCGATCCATGTGAACACCTATTATAAGTCAGAGGCTGAACTGTCCGACCAGATTATCAGGCAGGATGCAAACGGCAATACTATCCGCTTGCGCGACGTGGCAACACTGAAGCGTGAATACGATGAGCCAGAAAGTTATGTTACCTCGAATGGAACCAAATCAATCATCATTTCGCTTGAAATGATAACCGGAAAAAACATTGTAAGCTTTGGCAAAGAGCTCGAAAAACACATAGAAAAAGTAAGTGCGCATTTGCCATCCGATGTGAAACTGGTGAAACTGGCCGATCAGCCCGAAGTAGTTGATGATTCCATCAGTCACTTTATGAAGGAATTTGCTTTTGCACTTGTTGGGGTTATTTTTATTGCGGTGCTCTTATTACCTTTAAGGGTAGCAGCAGTTGCAGCGGCAACCATCCCGATTACGATATTAGCCACGCTTGCCATTATGTATATGTTTGGTATCGAGTTGGATACGGTTACCCTTGCAGCATTAATAGTTGTGCTGGGTATTGTGGTGGATGATCCGATTGTGGTTATCGACAGCCATGTAGAAAAACTCGATCACGGTTTATCAGTATGGGCCGCGGCGAGAGAAAGTGCCAAGGAACTATTTCCTTCAGTATTTACTGCAACGCTGGCCATTTCGGCAACCTTTATTCCACTGGCATTTTTTATGGTTGGGGTTTCAAAAGATTTTATCTTACTTTTTCCAGTTACCATCGTCATCGCATTGACCCTTTCATTGATCATTTCGATGATGATTGTTCCTTTCTTCAATACTTTATTTATTACGAAGGGATTATTGCATAATAAAGATGATTCTAAAAGATCGTTTTTAGACAGGTTACAGGATTTCTTCAATGGACATATTGGGAACTCCATGAAACACTACAAAATCACTGTTTTTTTAGGTGCACTTGCAATTATTACAGGTATTGGCATTATGGGTATTCTGCCACAGCAGTTGTTTCCAAAGGTAGAACGAAACCAGTTTGCGATGGAAATTTACCTGCCATCAGGTTATAGACTTGCCCAGACTGATAGTGTAGTTAAAAGTATGGAACGGATTCTTAAAAAGGATAAACGGATCCTTAATTATACCAGTTTTATAGGAAGTAGTTCACCGCGTTTCCACTCTGTGTATGCTCCAAATCTACCAGCTAAAAACTATGCACAGATTTTAATAAAGACAGAGTCTGAAGAGGCAACAGAAGAGGTTATTACTGAATATGAATCCAAATATGGTAATCTTTTTCCTTCTGCATTTGTGCGCATGAAACAATTGAATATGATTAATGCCCTGGCGCCAATTGAGGTTAGGATTAGTGGAAATAATTTAGCTGACCTGAAAAAAGTAGCGCAGCAGGTATTGGCAATAGGTAAGAAGCACCCGGAAGTAAACTGGGTAAGAACAGATTTTAATGAGCCACAGCCTACATTGGCACTGGATATTAAGAATGCAGATGCGGCAAGGTTAGGTCTAGGGAAAAATGATATCGCAAATGCAGTGCTGATGCATTCAGAAGGGATAGTTGCCACACAGCTTTGGGAAAATACCTATGCCGTGGATGTGAAGATAAAATCGCCAAAAGCGTCAAGAAGTAATCTTGATGACCTTAGGAATCTGAATGTAGTGTCTCCTAAAACACAATCAATTATCCCGCTCAGACAGGTTGCAGACGTTAATTTTGAATGGAACGATGGTCAGATTACACGGAGAAACAGTGTACGCACGTTAACGGTTCGAATGGACGTTACCCAAAAAGCGGTTGCCAATGCAGTACTGATGGACTTCATGCCTGAATTAGATAAAATAAAGCTTCCAAAAGATGTTGCTGTTACTTATGGCGGAGAATTAGAACTTCAGGGTGAAAATCAGGGGCCGATGGGTATTGCCCTGGGCGTGAGTATTGTCCTTATTTTTCTGATCTTATTGTGGCATTTTAAACATCTTAAACACGCTATACTCAGTATCACAACAATGCCGCTAAGTATCCTGGGGGCGTCGTTTGGATTGTTTGTGGCTGGATATCCTTTTGGTTTTACTTCATTCCTTGGGCTCCTGGCTTTATGTGGTATTGTGGTACGGAACGGAATTATACTGATTGATCATGCTGAAGAACTGAGGATTCATGAAGGGAAATCAGTATTTGAGGCAGCCAAGCTTTCTGCCGAGCGCCGGATGCGTCCGATCTTCCTGACATCTTCTGCAGCAGCAGTAGGTGTGATCCCAATGGTCATCAGCAGATCATCCCTTTGGGGGCCATTAGGAACGGTTATTTGCTTTGGACTGATTGTTTCCATGCTTTTAACACTATTTATTCTCCCAACACTTTATTGGTTATTCTTCCGTAAAGAGGATCAAAACCAGCCGGAAAAAGAAACATCTGAACCAGTACATGCTTAAGGATATGACCATGAAATTTTTATTATATTATATAACCTTTGTCGGATTCCTGGGCGCTACTGCCCAAACCCACACGGTTTCACTAGAACAGAGTAAGCAAGCTGCAATAGCTTATAGTTATTCACTTAAAAATAGTGAATTAAGGATTAATTCTTCCAAAACCGATGTTTTGGCAGCTAAGTCTGATTACCTTCCTTCCGTTAGCGGTACGGGTATTGGCTTATATGGCTTTAAGGATTTGGTAGCTGCTTTGCCACCACTTTTAAATGAAGGCATAAATAATCTATACCTGGTTGGTGTAACGGGTACGGAAACCTTATATGCGGGAGGAAAGATCAAAACTGGAAACGAACTTGCTGCGCTGCAACTTGAAGTTAGTCAGATCAGGAAAAAACAATCACTGGATTCTGTAATCCTTTTAACGGAGCAAAAATACTGGAACCTCGTAAACATACAGGAGCAGCAGAAAACTATATTGGTTAATGAAGCCTTACTGAACGTAGTACTAAAAACGCAAAAAGATATGCTGGCATCTGGTTTAATTGCCCGCAATGATCTGCTTAAGGTTAAGGTGCAGCTAAGTGAGTTATTGGTCAATAAGAGCAAGTTGCAAAATGGCCGCAGGGTTGCGCTGCTTGACTTCTCTATGTATACCGGTCTAACATTTGATTCATTATTAGTGATGCAGGATACCCTGGATAAAAACTCGATGCCAGCTATGTTGGCACTTCGTCCGGATACCAATATCACTCAAAACCCTAATTATGTTCTGCTTGATAAACGGATAAAAGGAGAGGCATTGCAAACCCGTCTGGCTAAAGGAGATAATCGTCCGACTTTGGCGCTTGGCGTAAGTGCTTCGCAGGTTGGCTCCATAAACAGTGGCCTGGGCAGTAGTTTTGCTCCATCAGCATTAGTCACTTTCAGTGTTCCAATCTCCAGCGGACTCTGGGGAAGGGGAAAACAAAAAGTTGCGCAGCGTAGAATCAGCGAGCAGATTGCAAAAAACGATTTTATAGATGGTCAGAATCAGATAAAAATAGGAATAACACGTTATTGGTATGATGTGAAAGATCAGCTGGTTCAGATTTCATTTGCGAAAGATAACCTTGAACTTGCCACAGAAAACCTAAAGGTAAATCAGGATAATTATAAATCAGGACTAGCAACAATTTCTGACGTATTGGATGCACAAGCGGCCTATCAGCAGGCATCAAGTACTGTTGCTACAGCCTTTTCTGATTTTTATGTAAAATCGGCTGTTTACCATTACGTTACTTCAAAAGTGGCTCCCTGATCGTAAGCGATATCCTGACTAAAAAATATTTCATTGGAGAGCGAAAAACTTTAGAGGCTGAAAATGCAAATAGTAAAATTGATTCCGGAAAATAGCGCAACAGATAAATGCTGAAAAACAAAGGGCAACAGATCGTTGATGCAGCGATCAGGCGCTTCATTTATTATGGAATTGCAAAGACGACAATGGAAGATATTGCGCAAGATATAGCCCTTGCCAAGCCATCTTTATATCATTATTTTGATAGCAAGAATCACTTGGTAAGGGCGGTATTTGATCATGTTTTGAATGAATACCTTTGTCTTTTAAATGCCATAAAATTAAATCAATCATTAGAGCGGATTTTAGACGAGGTGATCAAAATACAGCGAAGATTATTTCAAAAATATGCTCTGCTCGGTTGCTCAAAAGATCTTTTTTTAAATCCTAAAGATAAAATTCTGAACCATAAGTTCCTTAAAATTAAATTCATCCATATAAACTTCTTAACAAATGTATTTCATGCTGCAAGTAGAAAGATAGAGGTTCAATCGGAAAATATTGACAAATTGGTGGATCTATATTTCAGTTGCATGTATGGAATGTTTTTAAATCATTTCTTTCAAAAGCAAACGGTAATTTCTATCGCTCATCGTCAACATCTTCATCTCTATCAGCATGCCAGGATGTTCTCATCTATTTTTATAAAAGGGCTTAAGGTTTGATACTTGTTGATTTTATTGTCAGCATTTTTTTATGATCAATTTTTTAGGGAAGATAACCGCTGATGGTATTCATGGGTTGTTAGCGCGTAATTTATTTTTATATTTGGTGCTACTCGGAAAATTTCTAAAATCAACATATGATGATATCGCCATGATCACTCAAAAACTAGAACAAAATATGCAGTTTCCATTAAACATGGGCAAAAGTTCTAGTTTTGAGCAGGTTTATATGACCTATTTTCACGCATTAAGATTTTTTATCAGTCGCACCATATCTATTGATGATGCCGAAGATATCCTCGAGGACTTATTTGCGAGATTATGGAATAAAAAACCGACTTTCGAAAATGAAATCCACTTAAAGGGTTTTCTGTATCGCGCTGCTGATAATGCAAGAAAAGATTTTCTAAAATCACACCGGATCTCGCGAACCGACTATCTGGAAAACCAGAATTTGATGGAGGTGGAAAACTACAATACTGATCAGATCAAATCAGAAGTTTACGGAGAACTTTACAGGGCAATAAATAATTTGCCGAGCCAGTGCAGAACCATAATTTCATTAAGTTACATCGAAGGGCTTAATAATAAGGAGATTGCAGACCAGCTCGGGTTGAGTGAACAGTCTGTAAAAAACACAAAAGTGAGGGCGATAAAAATATTGAAACAGGAACTTCCTTTTAAAATCGTTGTAATCCTGCTATCGGCAATAAATTAATATATTTTTTACCGATAGGTACTTTTCTGCTTGTTGATCGTAATGTAAGGGCAAAAGACCCCAACATGTTCCTAAAACAAGAACTAGCAAACGACCGTATTACTTATCTAATTATTAATGCCATTAATGGTCGGTTGACTCAGCAGGAGTTGATCGAGTTAGATGAGTGGAGGAAAGAAAAAGCAGCGCATGAAGCGCTCTTTAATGAAATCTCTTCCGAATCTTTATCCATCCATGATCAGTGGCAAAAGTCAGATAGTCAACTAGGGTTTGCAAAATTACAAGGCCGGTTAAAGACTGAGAAAAAACGCAGACTTTATACTATTTGGAGTAGTGCAGCAGCAATTGTCATCATCTTATTTACATTTGGGATTTTGCTGCCTCGCAAAAATCCTGAAACTGATGCCATCCTGTTCCTGGCTGCAAAAAATATCACTTCAGCAAGACACGGGGCTACGCTTACCGTTAGCGGTTTAAAGATAGACTTAAGTGTAAACCGATCAGGCCTCGTGGTAAGTGAGCATGGTTTGGGCTTTGAAGATGGCGCAAGGTTAGATCAGTTAAAGGATACCAAAATTTTAACTAAAGAACTTATAGCCACTACTGCTAAAGGTTTTACTTATCATCTGACACTTTCTGACGGTACCAAGGTGTGGCTAAATGCAAATAGTAGCCTAAAATTCCCTTCAACATTTTTACATGCATCAACCAGAGAGGTCAGACTGGAAGGAGAAGCTTATTTTCAGGTTAAACACATTTCATCACAGCCATTTATAGTTCATACCATCAGATCGACCACAAAGGATATTGGTACATCTTTCAATATCAAAGATTATCCCAATGATGCTATGGCCACATCTACACTTGAAGAAGGTTCTACACTTGTTTGGGCAAATATAACCGGAAAGTCTGAATCAAAGCAAAATGGAATAATTTTAACACCAGGCCATCAGGCCTCAATATCGCAGGAGAAATTAAATATTGCCGCTGTTGATCTGGAAGAAGACCTGGCCTGGAAAAATGGATATTTCCGTTTTAATAATCAAAAACTTACAGAAATCATGAAAAATCTATCGAGATGGTACGATATCGATGTTGAATTTGAAGGAAAAATTTCTGATGAAGGTCTTTATGGTACCATTTCACGGGATAAAAATTTATATGAAGTATTAAGAATGCTGGAAGATACCAAAGAAGTAAAATTTCTGGTTAAAGGAAGGAGGGTAATCGTAAGCACAGAGAAATAAGTCACTTCCCATCTGAAAAAAAGGCCTTCCAGCTCGCAACCGGAAAGCCCCAAAATACTTGGGATGAAACAATTAAGTTCAACTAACCGCAAAAGCTCATCGTCAATAGCGTGCAAGAGCTGATGCAAATAAACCAAGCAAACAAATGTACATTTTTTACCAAACAAAACTAAAGGCTGAATACACAGTCTTCAGGAGATTTATGTTGATTATGAGGCTAACCACCATCATACTAATATCTGCAATTCTACAAGTATCCGCCAGTAGTTATGCTCAGAAAGTTACCCTGAATGAGCGAAATATTAAGCTGACGGATCTGTTCAATAAGATCCGCACGCAGACAGGTCTTGATTTTTTGTTTTCTGAAAGTACCTTAAAAGGGTCTGGCAGAGTAAACATTAAGGCTGACAATCAAGATATCCGTGTGGTTCTTGAGAAGGTTTTCAACGGATTGCCCTTCGAATATCGGATGGAAAACCGTTCTGTCATTATTTCAAGAGTTGAGAAATCTTTTATTGAGAAAGTAATCGCTCCATTAATGGCAATTGACCTCACTGGCCGGGTAACCAGTGAGAAAGGGCAGGTGCTGGCAGGAGCAAGCATCACAGTTAAAGGAACCTCCTTTAAGGTGAGAACCGACCAGTATGGAAATTTTTCGATCAAAGGCTTACCCTCGGGGGCAGTAATTATAATCTCATTTGTAGGCTATATTGATAGAGAGGTGAAAGTTGAGGTGCCAAATATCAACATTACACTGGAGGTTGATGAAACCTCACTTCAGGAAGTTCAGATCAATAAGGGATATTATTCGACAACTGAAAAACTCAACACGGGTTCTTCAGTACAAATCACATCTGCACAATTGGAAAGGCAACCAATTTCTAACCCACTTCAAGCCCTGCAAGGACTCATTCCCGGCATGCAGATTCGCCAGACTTCAGGAATGGCGGGTGCTGCAACCACCGTTTTAATTAGAGGAAGAAATTCGGTCAACTCTGGCTTGATTCCGCTATATGTTATTGATGGCATGCCCTTTAGTGGAGTGCCGGTTGATCAACAGGTAGGCTCCGGGGCAACCATTCTTGGCGGACAACCCAATGGTGCCACAGATCCACTTAGTAACATTAATCCGGCTGATATTGAAACCATAACTGTCTTAAAAGATGCCGATGCAACAGCTATTTATGGCTCACGTGGTGCAAATGGCGTTGTCCTAATTACTACTAAGCGTGCCGGTAAAGGACGCCCAACCTTTAATGTAAATTATTCAACCGGTTTGTCCGAAGTTGTCAATCAACGCGGACTCCTCTCGTCTGAAGATTATCTTGCCCTGAGACGAAGAGCTTTTGTAAACGACAATAGAACGCCTACAGCTGCGCTAGCACCTGATTTAGTGCTATGGGATCCATCAGCCAATACAAACTATCAGGATATGCTGATCGGTAATACAGCAAAGCAGCATGACGCCAATGCTTCACTCTCCATGGGAAATGAACTTTCCTCTTTATTGCTCAGTGCAAACTATCGGAATGAAAGCTCAGTACTTTTTGGGGGTGGCAGATACCAGAAGGGTGGTTTTAATATCCGGGCAAATCAAACCTCTGCCGATGGCCGGTTAAAACTGGATCTGGGTGCCAGTCTTTCGCTTACCCAAAATGATATGTTGGGTTCTGATTTCGGAGCTGCTGCGATATCCATTCCTGCAAATTATCCATTATATGATGCTGCGGGCAAGCTTTACTGGATAACAAATTTCAATAACCCAATAGGAACAACCCGTCAGTCAGCCATCAATAAAGGTAACACGCTATTGATTAACGGCAGTATTTCTTACAAGATACTACAAAACCTGTCGTTCAAAACCAATCTAGGATACACTAAAATTTCACAGGATTTAACAGCTAAAGCTCCTGCGAGTTCTTTAAGTCCGCTTTCGACAGTTCCCGTGTCCTCGGGAATCTACAGTTCAACTGATGGAACAGTCTATATTGCTGAGCCGCAGCTGGATTACAATATCAAAATTGGCAAAGGGAAGTTAAGCGCGACACTCGGCGGGGCATGGCAACAAAGCAAAAACAACCAGCCCTATTTTATCAGCGCCAATACTTTTGCTTCAGAATCATTGATGGACAGCTATACCAATGCTGCAAACTTCACAACAGTGCGGAGCTTAAATTCTGAGTACCGTTATATTTCCGGATTTGGACTGATCAATTATAACTGGATGGACAAGTATTTAATTAATGCTGTATTCCGTAGGGACGGCTCCTCTAGATTTGGCCCTGGTAAAAAGTATGGAAATTTCGGATCGGTTGGCTTAGCATGGAATTTCTCCGATGAGCAATTTATCAAAGACCTTAATGTATTGAGTTTTGGTAAGCTCAGGGGGAGTTATGGCGTTACTGGTAATGACCAGGTAGAAAACTATAGCTTTATGGATACTTATACCTCTACTTCCTCGAGTTATGGAGGAAATCCAGGCTTCTACCCGACACGTGTTGCCAATCCTGATTTTAACTGGGAGTCGAACAAAAAATTTGAAATCGGGTTGGAATTGGGGTTTTTTAAGGATCGGATGCGTTTAACGAGTGCTTTCTACAGAAACAGATCGGATAATATGGTTGTCCGTAATGCGCCACTTCCCGCCCAAACGGGATTTACCAGTTACATTACCAATTTGGATGCATTGGTGCAAAATCAGGGTGTAGAATTTGATCTGCATGCTACACCTGTTAAAGGCGATTTTACGTGGGACCTTTCATTCAATATTTCGATATCAAGAAATAAACTGCTCAGCCTGCCAGCGTCACTATCTACGTTGTACGGAAATATCTATCAGGTGGGAGCCAGCTTAAACTCGTACCTGCTGTTCCGTAATAAAGGTTTTGTGGATGGCGTGGCACAGTTTGAGGATCTCAATGGAGATGGCTTTATTGCCAGCGGCCTGAAAAATGATACTTACGTTGCAGGAACAAGAGACCCTAAATTTTACGGCGGATTTACCTCGGCCTTTTCTTATAAAGGGCTTAGACTAGATTTGCTGTTCAATTTCACAAAGCAGATTGGCATAGATCAAATGGGTTTTCCGGGGATGCTGGGAAGCCAGTTGGATAATTTAGCTGAGTCTCAATTTAAGCCAAGCGCTTTAACCAGTTCGGCATCTTACATTTCCTACCTCAACTTTGGAGGTTCAGATGGATTACTCACTGATGCATCTTTTATCAGGTTGAGGAATGTTTCCTTAAGTTATGCTCTGCCCGAAAAATGGCAGAATACGATAAAGACCAAACGTGCCCAGGTGTTCTTGAGAGGACAAAACTTATTCACGATAACAAACTACAAAGGGTTGGATCCTGAAACCCAGGGTTCGATACTTCCACCGCTTAAAATGTTTGTGGCTGGTGTTCAATGCTCATTTTAAAAGAACGATCATGAAAAAATATATGTACAAAATTTTAAAAACATCATTCCTTTTGGTTTTGACGGGGGTTACGTTATCAGGATGTGAAAAACTTATCGAAGTTGATGTGCCTGTCAATCAATTAACTTCCGACGCAATTTATGCAGATTCTGTCACTGCACAGGCAACCGTTAACGGGATGTATTCTGTGATGTACAACACCACAGGAGGCGGGACAGTTACCGCATCTACTTTCGGTACATTCGTCATCAACTGTCCGGCACGCTCTGCAGATGAATCATACTGGCCGAACTTTCCCAATGATGAGCTGGTAAATAACAGTTTAATACCATCATCGGCAAATGTCACTACACTATGGAATAATTCTTATCTGAGTATTTATCAGGCAAACAAAATCATCGAAGGGATGGAAGCATCCGGTCTAAGTGCAACCCTGAAAAAACAGCTTATCGGCGAGGCAAAATTTATCCGGGCTTATTGTTATTACACCCTGGTTAATTTTTTTGGAGATGTTCCTTTAATAACAAAAACCGATGTGCAGTCTAATCTCTCTATTGGAAGATCTCCGGTAAATGAAGTTTATGCACAGGCTATATCTGATCTCAAAGAAGCTCAAGGGTTACTAGCTCCTGATTATTCCTGGTCAGCAGGACTCCGGACGCGTGCAAACAGATGGGCAGCTACCGCACTTCTTGCACGTGTTTATCTTTATCAAAAGGAATATGCCCTGGCCGAAACGGAAGCTTCGAAAGTTATTGCCAACCAAGCCACATTCAGTCTTCCCGCCTTAAGTCAGGTCTTTTTGAAAGCGAGTCAGGAAACCATTTGGGCCTTTAATACCAATCAATTCGGTTACCCATTTATTGCCAGGGCATTGCTACCGAGCTCAAATGGGGAACCTAGTCAGCCATTGACACCTAATCTGGTTGCCGCTTTTGAAAGGGACGCATTAAGACCAGACTACGAAGATGACCGTTATGCCGCCTGGGTCAAAACCTCGCCGGGTGGCAGGGCTTACTCTGTTAAATATATCTCTAATGCAGCAGGAGTGAATACCGAATTTGCTGTTGTTCTGCGTTTAGCTGAGCAATATCTCATCAGGGCGGAAGCCAGGGCTCAGCAAAATAACCTAAGCGGCGCAGCAACCGATATCAATGTGATCAGAACCAGGGCAGGGCTACGCAATACCCCGGCAAGTACTAAAGATGCGTTGCTATTGGCCATTGAACATGAAAGGCAAATAGAGCTTAACATGGAATACGGGCACAGGTGGTTTGATTTAAAGAGAACCGGGCGTGCAACTGTAGTGCTATCGCCAATAAAAGGAGCAAACTGGCAGGAAACAGATGTACTGTATCCGATTCCGGAAGCACAAATTACTAATAATACAAACTTGCGTCAAAACCCAGGTTATTAATCAGTTTAAATATTAATTATGAAAAAAATAATCTTATTCCTGTTTGCCTTAACACCAATGGTGGTACTCGCTCAGGTAGGCAGCTACAGCATCAAGGGTACCTTTGCTAACACAGAGAAAAATGGAAAGGTATTTTTAAGCTATAACGCAAAGGGCAATACCAACAAAGACAGTGCTGTGGTTAGCGGGGGAAAATTTGAGTTGAATGGTCAGGTATCTTCAGCGTATCGTGCATATCTGGAATTTGTGCCAGGTATTCCAGCATCAGGATTGAGGAATGCTAAAAAAGATATTAAACTTTTTTACATCGAGCCTGAAAATATCATCTTTAAGATGCAGGATTCTCTGAAGAATGCCGTCGTCTCTGGTTCTCAGGCAACAAGTGACGAATTAAAATTGAGGGATATCCTTGCGCCTGTTAGCGCACAAATTTTTAAGGGGCGGGTGCGATACTCAAAAATTGATAAGGCAGCTGCCAATGCCGATAGTCTTAAAAAATCAATTGAAAATGAACTTGTGGCTTTGGCAAAAACAAGGACTTTATTGATATCAAAATTTATTGAAGATAATCCGGATTCTTACTTAAGCTTATGGGCCATCCGTGATATTGCAGGTGCTTATCTGGATGGGGAGGACGCACCGATACTTTATGAGAAAATCTCTCCACGAATCAAAAATACACCCGATGGCAAAGAGTTCGCAAGTATTTTAAAAGGAGTTGACCGTACCCGCGAGGGTAGGGTGGCTCCTGGGTTTGTTCAGCCAGACACTGCTGGCAATCTGGTTAAACTTTCTGATTTCAAAGGCAAATATGTTCTCGTTGATTTTTGGGCATCTTGGTGCCATCCCTGCCGGGAAGAGAATCCAAGGGTACTAAAGGCTTATAATAAGTATAAGTCTAAGGATTTTACTGTTATAGGCATATCAATTGACCAGCAAAAGATGCGTTCTTTATGGCTGAAAGCCATAAAGGATGACGGCATGCCATGGACGCAGCTGATAGATCCAAGTGGAGACCCCAAAGGGGCTGCCGGGGTATATGGCGTAAAAGCCATCCCCTCAAATTTCCTGATCGGCCCGGATGGAAAGATCATAGCAAGGAATCTGAGAGGAGGGGATCTGGAGAGAAAATTAGGCGAACTGTTGGACTAGATCATCAATACATTTAAGGTTTTATTGCCATGGACTTAATGTTCATGGCAATTATTTTCGTTTATTATGCCGTCCAGTAATTCAGCACGACTGAACTGACTGCAAAAAATAATCTTAAGGATTGTTATGACTATGATGTGAATGTTCCCTACACAAAATCTATGAATGCGAAGGGGATGAGAAATCTTATATTCAGTAGGGTATACGAGAATAAAATGAATATTGAAATCGTAGAATTACATCCAGATGATCCGCAGGATAATTACAAAAGCCCACAAGATTACTCGGCTTCTTTTACGGGTTATCTTCTAACCTACTCCCTGGAAAATAACTTGATTCAAGGTCACCACAGAACCAAAGGAGTAGCCGATAAAGTTATGAAAGTACCAAATACCATATTTGAAAATTATAAATAGCCGAAGATGAAAAAACTACTATTAATCCTTTCATTATGGGGCTTGTCTTTTAACCTATATGCGCAAGCTCACCATGAAACAGATGCCGATGGCTGTCCAATTACAGATGGGCAAGTTGACCCTATTCCTGGTTTACCAGCCATCTGTTATGAAAAACTTAAGAATACGCCAGGCCCTGGGTTTCCAGGGAATCCTAACTCTATCGAATTGGATGAAGTGACCATTACTCCTCAAAATCCTAATCATCCATTTCATCCACAAAATCCATAGTATCCTTATATTACTGTTCCTGTCTACTATCCGCCAGCAGCCAGTGCGCCTGCAAATCCTTGTGATTCAATGTAACGGCTTGCCGCAAAAGCTTCATTTAATGCGTTGAGAGAAGCTCTTGCAAGCAAGGTGGGTACTGATAATTTCGAATCCGGCGGAATTTTCTATGGGGAAAACGTGATTGGAATAAGAGGAGGAGAAAATCTTCATAGCATTGGGTTTAATTTATACGACAAAGTAAATGGAATCATGCATAACCATGTCAATGGGGGATATTCGATTTTCTCGTATGCAGATATTATTGCGATATCAGACCTTTATACTCAAAACCTGACGATGCAACCGAAAGGTTTCTTTTTTGGAGTTACTACTAATCAAGGAACAAATTATATGTTAACGATCGCCGATATTAGTAAATTTGATAGTTTTGCACAAAAAACAATGGATAATGTTGGACCTGGTCTTCCTTATCAGTGGGTTTATGAGAACTTTGTAAACAAGGATAATTCTATCCAACAAAATCTTCAGGGTCTTTTAAATTTCCTTTCGATAGAAAATGCCGGCATTGAATTACTTGAATACGATCCAAACTCAGGTAAATGGATTCTAAGCAATATGCTAATAATAATGGACAACCAACTATCATTTCAAACCCTTGTAATTAAATATTAAAACATGAACAATTTTAAAAAATCAATCTTATTTTCAATTGCTTCAATCATTATAACTTCTTCGGTATTTGCTCAAAACCTTAATAAAATAAAACCAGGAGACCATGTGGTTAATAAAAGTATAGAACAATTTGAAGGAGTGTGGCAATCGGAAAACAATGATTTTGTTCTGGAACTAAACCTTAGCAAGGTTGCCATTCCCTTAGGGACTGCAAAAATCGATGGTATAATCGGATATCATAAGCTCGAAGTGGGTAAGAAAGTGATCTCGGAAAACCTAAAACCTGCAGATCAAAAAGAGATATTTAAAAAGGCAACGTTTTCTGCAAAAGGAATTCAGGGAAAGGAAAATTCGATCGACGGATATTTCATTCTAGATAAAAATGCTACCAGATACAAAGTTTTGGGAAACCTATCTCCTTCAAGAAATGAACTGGTATTGACCCTTATCCCATCAAATCCTAAAGGAATTACAATCAATAAAGAGAAAACGGTAGATGTTTACAAACTTCCGGGATCAATTACCTTTAAGAAAAAGATTTAAAACCAGGAAGAAGAAGCTGCCGCCACATAGCTAGTTATGGGGCGGCGTTTTTTTATGATTGACTATTAATAGATATTTATCATAATACATTTCGGAGGCAGATAATACTAAAAATGCTGAAAGTATAATTAATACAATTGGATCTGTTTTAGGATGGGGTCTTCAATGACTAGTAGAATTACCATTTAGAGTATTGCTGATTATAGGGTGATATGCCGTAATATGCAAGTTGATTCCTGCTGCACATCTTTTAAAATTTGAAATGTTTTGATCCTCCAATTCCAAATTTATTCTAAAAGCTAAATGCTCATCAACCCTCAACAGGTGAGGATCTTATTATGGCTGAAGTCGATTTTAAGCCGCCAAAATACAGCCGCTCTAACGAGATAAAAAATGGGTGTATAATGAATTTGGATTACTTTAGAGACTTGGATGACTACCCCTTAAAAATAATTAATATTCTTCATTCGAAATGCTGCCATGATTTCCGCGGCCCCTAATTCGCTGGAATTTGCGAATAGTTTGGCCACTTCGTTTGGTAATTTTGGAGTGACCATAGGTACAACTCTTGGAGGGTTGATGATTGTATCTAAAGGGGTCGTTTATAATCCCTGGATTGGCCTTGTATTTGGTGTTCTTGCTTTTGTGATGATTGCCTTGAGGAGTTATTTGGAAAAAGGAAGAGTTTTGCGTTCCAAAACTATATAGACGCTTTCTACGCTCTAATAACTTGCCAGTAAAATTACATTCGTGGCTTGTTAGGTAACCAATTGTTGTTGCTGGATTCTTCTCACATAGTAAGAGATCATGACTTTGAAATTTTCGAGAAACTTCCTATTTCAATCAGTTCGTCCACAAATGGTTCGAATTATGCACTGTCACTGACCCGAGTTTATAGGTTCATTTCGAAAGATGCACTGCCACCAAAAAGTTAGACACTTATTGGCGGCCTTTTTTGAGGGAAATATTTCGAAAGTTTGTGGTATTATCATCAAAACTTACGAAATTTTTCAGCGCACAGGCTTTGGAAATTTCGTAAGTTGATAAATTATAATTTTTAGACAGCTTCTATGCTCATCAAGCTTTGTTATTTTGATATTTAATTCAGCGATTCGCTTCAATCAGCGATAAATTTATTCTAATGAGTATGCTTACCAAGCCTAATTTAAAAATTCATTTCGAAAGATTTAAACCTTTTTTTATTTATGGAGTTGTCTGGCTGGTAATAACATCAACTAGAGGTTAAAGTTCCCTATTGTTCAATATTTGCCTATGCCTGGAAACATTGACCACTTTTTTTTGTTCTAGGGCTTAGAAACTGTCTAAATTTCATAAGGAAGATCAACTTGCGATGTTTTGGTGTCCTTTGTTGAGGGAAATACTTCGAAAATTTGGTATTATCAAAACTGACGAAATTCTTCAGCGCACAGGCTTTGGAAATTTCGTAAGTTGATAAATTATAAATTTTAAACAGCTTCTTAGATATAACCGAATGAAAAAACTATACTTTCTAACCTATTTCATGCTTTTTTTAACTTTAACACTCTGGGCTCAGGAAAAGAAAAGCAAATCCTACAATCTATTTCGCCCGGTTCCAAAAGCTGAACTTAGGGAGATGGAAACTGAAAGACCTGATGTTACAGAGTCTCCCATCACCTTAGATGCCGGCCATTTTCAGTATGAAAGTGATCTTTTTAGGTTGGAAAGAGCGCCGGGAGAAAATACTCAGACCAATACTTATCTTTTTAATCAGGCTAACCTGAAATTGGGACTTACTCATTCAACAGCTGTTCAGCTTGTGGTTCAAAGCTTCGTATACCAAAGGGAAAAGTCTGTAGCGGATGGAACGATAGCACGTTCTGATGGATTTGGAGACCTTACCTTGCGCATTAAGCAGAATTTCTTAGGAAATGATAAGGGGAATTTTGCGATAGCGGTGATACCTTATTTTAAATTTCCGACTTCGCATGTGGAAGAGGAGAACCGCTATGAAGGAGGGCTTATTATACCTATGTCTCTGAAACTTCCCCGCGAATGGAATGTGGGCATGCAGATGGAGGTGGACAGGTTGCAGGATACTGAAGGTGCGCGATTGCATACAGAAATCCTTCAGTCTTTTACCATCGGACATAGCCTTATGGATCACATTACTGGAATTGCAGAGACCTATTATAGATATGATCTCTCTCATCACCATTGGGGTAATTTTTTAAATGCCGCCTTGCAGGTCGAACTTGCAAAGGATGTTAAGCTGGATGGTGGACTAAACTATGGAATCCAGCATGATGCTATGAAAAGTTATTTTCTTGGCCTCTCTTTCAGGCTTTAGGTGAGTCGCACAATAAAGTAGGTTCTTTGTGTAAGCTTTTAAATTCTATCAATTTCATCACGAATGGATAATTTCTGTTGGTTAGGATATAGTATCCTCACGCCTGATGATGAAAGATAGGGGAATCACTTCCCAGCTCTATTAATTTGAATTCGATTATTAATTGATTTTAACACCCCGGTCTGCGACCACCTCCGATGTATCGGAGGGAATTGCCATCGCCATTCCCTTCCAAAGGACTATGTGTGGAACACCTGTTAATTTGCAAAGATTTTTTGTCCGCTCTTTGCCGCGGAAACATGGTAATTTTTCACAGTTAATATTGTTTTTAGCGGTGTTCAAGAATGCTGCGCATTTTGGAACACCAATTACCCAAAGCGCTTTGTCAATCCAGCTAGGGGCCTTTTACAAACCTTACACACACCAGAAAACAGCGGCAATTGTTTTGTGTTCAGTATTTTTTTAAGCTTCAAACCTACATTTATGAACACAAAACCACTGTGTTTAAGGTTTGTTAGTGTTATCTATATTAGATATTACTTTTATTCTTTTACTGATCACCTGCCTAAGGTGTTGTTCGTTATCATCACCCCATTTGCCTAAGGCACCAATAATCGGGATCAAGGTTTTGCCAAATTCGGTCAGGCTGTACTCAACTTTTGGTGGCAGTACAGGATAAATTACTTTGGTAATCAGTTCGTGCGCTTCCAGTTCATTTAACTGCACATTCAGAATCCTTCTTGAAGCTTCCGGAATTTTGCGCTGTAATTCGCTAGGGCGCTTAAATCCTTCGTTAATAAACCATAACAGACGGATTTTCCATTTACCGTACAGTACCTCGCCAACCAAATCTAGTCCGCAGTTGAGGTTCATTGGTATTTTCCTTTCGTACATAGTACAAATGTAAGGGTATGAAACAAAATGGCAATAGGGGATAAATTTATCCCTATCTGATTCGTTCTTCCGTACTTGCATGGGCTGCCTGTATGTTTGAAATTTGTCCTAAATAAATGATCTATGAAAGATTTTAATTTCGATAACGAGCTGTCTGGCAAAATAGTATTAGTGACTGGTGGTACCAAAGGAGCTGGCAAGGCTATAGCAGAACGTTTGCTTAGCGCAGGAGCAACGGTTGCCATTAGCGCAAGAAACAGACCGAAGGAGCAGAACGATCACCTGCATTTTATTGCTGCCGATCTGAGTACGCCGACCGGAACACAAAATGTGGTTGAGGAGGTTTTACAGAAATTTGGAAGACTGGATATTCTGGTCAATAATCTGGGTGGTTCAGAAACTGTTGGTGGTGGATTTGCAGTACTGAATGATGAGCAATGGGAAGCTACCATTAATGCAAACTTATTGGCACCAGTTCGTTTGGACAGGGGCTTTCTGCCACAAATGATTAAGCAGGGAAATGGGGTCATCATTCATATTGCGAGTATACAGGGCAAACTGCCTTTATATGATTCTACCTTGCCTTATGCGGCGGCAAAAGCAGGATTGATTAATTATAGTAAAGGTCTTTCCAACGAGGTTTCACCAAAGGGTGTCCGTGTGTTAACGGTTTCACCAGGGTGGATCATGACCAATTCTGCTATACGGATGATGGAAAGAATTGCTGAAAGTTCTGACAGTACTGTTGAACAAGCCACCCAAAGTGTGATGGATGCCTTAGGTGGTATACCCTTCGGCAGGCCAGCTGAACCAGAGGAGGTTGCTGAACTTGTGGGGTTTTTGGTTTCTCCGAGAGCTGGCTATTTAACGGGAACGGAGTATGTGATTGATGGGGGTACGATACCAACTATTTAATTTATAACATAAAAACTAAAACAATGAATTTACCAGACCTTATTGCCGCCTTTGTTAAGGCAGAAAATGGCTATGAAAACGATGCTTATGTAGCCTGTTTTACGCCAGATGCCGTTGTCTTTGATGAGGGCAAGAACCATCAGGCAAGAAACCATATCAAAGCGTGGAAGAAAGAGACAAATGAAAAATACCATACCGTTATGGAGCCCATTGAATATTCAGGCAATGACGATATGGGTGAGCTCAGTGCCAGGATTTCCGGAACATTTGAGGGCAGTCCGATGCTGTTCAGCTTCCAGTTCAAATTTGCTGATGGTCTGATCCAGTCTTTAAAAATAACGAACTAATCATTACAAACTAACTGATTGGTTATTATCTGTTTAGCGGAAACTGATTGGAAGGTCTTCAAAACCGACTTCGAGGTAAATCTCAGTCGGTTTTTTCCTTCTTTTGGGTAGCTAATAATATGGTCGTTGGAACTTTCTTAAACATTAAAGTTAAGAAAGACTTAACTCCTTAATTTTCTCCTTAATAAATGTTTCCTTGTCTTTTTTTACTTCAGCAATCATTTCTTTTCTTTCAAGAGGGAGGTTGAAATATTTGTCAGCCCATAAATTTATCTCGACCATGATTGGAAGCAGGTCTATACCTTTTTGAGTGAGCTTGTATAATACTTTTGCTTTGCTTTCGGGATGATCTTGTTTGGTAATTATTCCATTGGCTTCCAACATTTGTAATCTGGCAGCCAGGATATTTGTTGCAATTTTTTCTTCAGATTTTAGGAAATCACCATAGGTGCATTGTTTAGCATGCATTAAATCTCTAATGATCAGCAATGACCATTTGTCGCCCCAGATATCCAATGAGCAGCTAATGGGACATTCAGACCTCTTCTTTATCTCTATCATAAATATTTAATAAAATCACTTGCAATTGAAAGTTGTTTATGTATTTGTACTTTCAAAATGCAAGCAAATTTACGTAATTAAATTATCAATATCATGAAAACAACTGGAAATACCATATTTATTAGCGGCGGAAGTGCTGGAATTGGCTTAGCCATCGCTAAAAAATTTAATGCAGCAGGTAACAAAATCATCTTCAATGGCCGAAGTTAAGAACGTCTTCAAAGTGTTTTGAAAGAACTGAACAATGCAGTGGCGATACAAGGAGATTTGTCTATACAAGCAGACCGGATCCGCATTGCAGCAGAATTAAAAAACAATCATCCTGATTTAAACATCATTATAAACAATGCTGGTGCTGCCTTTATGAATGATTTGAGTGACCAGGACAATCATGCTGCTGAGAAAGCCTATCAGGAAATTAATACCAACTACATCAGTATCATAGATTTTACGGCCCTAATTTTACCATTACTTTTGCAACAGGATGATGCGGCAATTGTGAATGTTTCTTCAATAGCTGTTTTTAGATCAAATAAATACTTGCCAACTTATTCAGCAAGTAAGGCGGCATTGCACCATTATACACAAGGCCTTAGAGATACATTTTCTGAAACTGCGCAACTTAATGTTTATGAGCTTTATCCTCCTTTGGTTAACACTGAATTTTCTGCAGAGATTGGTGGTGCTAATGGTATTCCTCCATCTGAGGTAGCGGATGAGTTGTTTGCAGCGATGGAAATAAATCAATTTGAAGTTCCGGTAGGGGACAGTAAAAAAATACATGCTTTGATCAATCCATTGATAGAGGGGATGAATCATTAATTCTTCCTGAGATATAAAAATTAGAAATATGAACTTAAAGGGGAAAACGATCCTGATTACAGGTGGGGCATCGGGCATAGGGCTGGAAGCTGCCAAACAGTTGTTAGCGATTGGTGCGAAAGTAATTATCACGGGAAGAAATCAATTAAAGCTGGATGCTGCTAAAAAATTATACCCTGCTATAACCGCTATACAAAGTGATGCAGGGAATGAAGCAGATGCTGAATCGCTTTATCATAAAGTGAAAGAATTGGGTGGTGTTGATATTTTGTACAACAATGCTGCTGTGCTGGTTCCTCCGTTAAACCTTGGTATTGTGAATAAAAAACATATTGAGGGTGCTGCATATGAAATGGAAGTTAACTATCTGGGTGTAATTAGGTTAAATAACCTTTTTCTTGATATGCTCAAGTCCAGATCAGATGCTGCAATCATTAACACGACATCAATTCTGAGTCAGGCTCCATCTTTAATTGAAGCTACTTATTCTTCATCAAAAACAGCACTGGCTTTTTATACGGTATCACTTCGTGAACATTTAAAGATTATTGGAAGTAAAGTGAAAATTTTTGAACTGATCCCGCCACTTGTTGCAACGGAAATAACTGCGGAGAGAAAGGACAAAAAGATATCTCCTGAGGAAATGGTGAAAGGCTTGATCAAGGGTCTATCAAAGAACCATTATACCATCCGTGTTGGAGATGCAAAATTGTTTAATCTGGTGAATAGGTTTTTACCTAAAACAGCCTTTAATATACTCAATCCAAAAAAAGATCATCATCTCTTAAAAAATTAAAATGAAAGCATTTATCATTAACCAATATACTAAAGATGGTCTTCAGCTTGCTGATGTTCCTGTGCCGAAAATTAGTGAGCATGAAGTTTTGGTAGAGGTTTACGCAGCAAGCGTTAATCTTTTGGATAAAAAAATTAAAACAGGGGAGTTTAAATTGATTCTGCCTTACAAATTTCCACTTATTTTAGGGCATGATGTAGCAGGCATAATTACGCAGGTTGGAAAAAATGTAAAGCAATTTAAGGTAGGAGATGAAGTGTATTCACGTCCATCGGATTTCGGCATCGGTACATTTGCAGCATTTATTTCAATTAACGAAAAGGATATAGCCCTTAAACCAAAAAACCTTTCTATGGAGGAGGCTGCTTCTATTCCTTTAGTAGCACTAACCGCCTGGCAGGCTTTGGTAGAAAAGGCAAGGCTTAAAAAGGGACAAAAAGTGTTTATTCAAGCAGGCTCTGGTGGCGTAGGTACTGTTGCGATACAATTGGCTAAACATTTTGGGGCTACTGTTGCGACAACTGCAAGTGAAAAAAGCTTTGGTATGTTGAAAGACCTTGGAGCAGATGTGCTGATTGATTACAAAAAGCAGGATTTTGAGACCATCCTGAAAGATTATGATGTGGTGTTGAATAGCCAGGATAATAAAACACTTGAAAAATCACTAAAGATCTTAAGGCCTGGAGGAAAGGTCATCTCTATTTCAGGTCCGCCAACACCTGATTTTGCTAAATCTATTGGAGCCACTTGGTTTGTGAGGATAATCTTATCTCTAATAAGTGCTGGTATTCGTAGAAAAGCCAAGAGACTAGGCATTGACTATTCATTTCTGTTTATGAAGGCAAATGGCAAACAGTTAAATGAAATTTCCAAACTAATTGAACAGGGGATGCTCAGGCCAGTAGTAGATCAGGTATTTCCATTTAATGAAACCAATGAAGCGCTGGAATATGTAGCGAGTGGGCGTGCCAAAGGAAAAGTAGTCGTTAAAATAAAATAAAGTTTTGTTATTAAACGAGGATATTATTGCCAGTGTACAATTCGATTATTCTTTTTGGAAAGATAGTAATATGACCAATTGGGGCAATGAATTTTGGCGTTTGATAAAGGTGGACGGTAGATGGAAAATTATAAGTGTGGTTTACTCTTAAGAATTGGCTGCGTACTATCTTTCGTCCACTGGAGCGGTAATTAATCGAGGAGTTTACCCTGATCATCACTAAATTAACGTACTATACCTGGAAGCAGATCGCTTAGAGATCATCATACCTGTAACATTTTGAACTCATTTCCTTTTGGATGATTTCAAAATCAAAAAGTTGATGGATCGAACCTCATAGCCTTTTTATGTTTACCTTTGTAAGGTGAAAGGTAAACTTCTATACTTCATGGCTATATTCTTCTTCTTTGGTGATTCTGCTATGGGAGAAGTACTGAAGTTTCCGCTGTTAGCCACACATTATAGAGAACATCTTCAGCGGAATCCCGCAATGGGAACTATTGAATTTCTCTCCATGCATTATTGGGGCAAGGATATTCAGGATCATGATAGTAGTCAGGATATGAGGCTTCCCTTCAAGAACCTGGCACATTCACAAGGCACTATGCTTTTTTGTAACCATCAATCTGTTCTGATGTTTGGCGGTATAACAGAAAGCACTGGTAAATCCAATTTCCTTTATCTGGATAAGCCATATCATTTGCTGTTATCCAAACAGTTCAGGCCTCCGCAATAGCTAATTATTTCTTTCTGTTCTATTCGTATCTCACCTTCGCACTCCTGTACCTGCGTTAGGTAAGTTTTTGTAACTTTTTTTTGATTATTTATGGAGCCCTTAAAAAGAAGTCCATCTGCGGAAGCTATCCGCACCACCCAATTGGGGATTATTATTAGCATTGCGCTAATCTTTGTTAAAGGCATTGCCGGCCATCTTGGCCATTCTTATGCCCTCATTGCTGACGCTACTGAATCTGGGGCCGATGTAATCAGCTCTGGTCTTTTATGGATAGCATTGAAATATGCCCAGCGTCCGCCTGATAAAGGGCATCCATATGGCCATGGAAAGGCTGAGCCGGTTGCGGCCATTTTGATTGGTTTTTTTCTGCTTGCAGCTGCAGGATGGATTGCCTATCATTCTATAGGGTTTATTAATGCGCCGCACGAGTTGCCCAAAAAATATACGCTTTTTGTACTTGCAGCAGTTGTAATTGTGAAAGAAGTACTATTCAGGTATGTTCACGCAGTGGGTAAGCGGATTGGAAGTCAGGCGGTAATTGCAGATGCCTATCATCACAGGAGTGACGCCATTACTTCTATTGCTGCATTCATTGGTATTTCTGCCGCACTGGTTCTAGGCAAGGGGTATGAAGGTCTGGATGATTGGGCAGCACTTTTTGCATGCATTTTTATTATTTACAATGCCTTTAAAATCATCAGGCCGGCATTTGAGGAGATTATGGACAAGGCACCTTCTGATGAACTGGTATCTGCCATCAGTCACATTGCATCGCTCCATATTGAAGTGAAAAGGGTTGAAAAGTGTTATGTGAGGAAAATGGGGCTGGATTATTATGTTGATATGCATATCGAGGTGGACGGAAACATTAATGTATTTCATGGCCATGCTGTTGCCCATCAGGTAAAGGATGAGCTATTGGCGTCAGCATTGCATATAAAGGATGCTCTCATTCATGTTGAACCCTATATTCAAGAGGAATTATGAGCGAAAAGAGATTAGACCTGGCGAGTAGGCTCATTCATTGGGCATTGGCCTTAACCATCTTATTTTTGTGTTAACTATTTTTTTAAGCTTTTCAAAAGCTTAAAAGATTTTAGCTCATTCATTCTGATCCGTTTATCAATGTATCGGTTTGATATATAAGGCAGGATTATCCTTATCCAGGAGATCCTTGCCTTGTTTTCTTTCTGTTGTTTTCAAAAGGAAGTTGCAGCACTATTTTTAATGTTTAGAGGGGGGCAAGTGAATAAATAGCTAATTTTATAATCATTTATCGCTGCTAATTTGGAGACCAATTCAGCATACTGCAATAACAGCTCATCGTTTCTAAAGTGTTTTTTTCTCATTAGATTTTGTGAATAGTCAGATAGGAACAAATATTTTGTGTTTTGTTATATTAATTGTAATATTGCGATATAAAATTATGGGACTTACAAAATCTGAAATATTTACCGAAGAGCAAAACAGATTGTCAACCTTGCTTAAAGCGATGGCTCACCCTGCACGGATCGCAATTTTGCAAAGAATTTTGGCATCGAATACCTGTATATGTGGAGATTTAGTGGAGGAATTAGGACTTGCGCAACCCACTATATCTCAACATTTGAAAGAGTTAAAGCTTGCCGGGATTATTCAGGGTACTGTTGAAGGAGTAAGTATCTGCTATTGTATTAATCCAGTAACATGGAAGTTATTGAAGGATCAATTGGGTATCTTTTTTGAATCTTACAAAGGCGAAGTATCTTGTTGCTAAGCCTTTTTTTTAAATCAAATCAATCGTTAAATTGCAATATTATAAAAGACAAATACACACATTATGAAATTATCAGCAATAAAAGACATTCTTAGTCAGGTAGAAGGTGTTCATTTTCAGTTGGAGAATGGAGCGATGGTTCCAGAACATTTTCATGTTACGGAAGTAGGGGTAATCACTAAAAATTTTATCGACTGCGGAGGAACTGTTCGCCATGAAAAGGTTGCCAACTTCCAATTATGGGATGCAGATGATTTCGAGCACAGGTTAAAACCTAAAAAATTACTGGACATTATAGGTCTATCAGAAAAAGTATTAGGCATGGAAGATTCAGAAATTGAGGTGGAATACCAGGCTGAAACTATTGGTAAATATGATTTAGCCTTTGATGGGACCAATTTTATCTTGATTCCTAAAAAAACTGCTTGTTTAGCCATGGATAAATGTGGTATACCTGAACCTGCGAAAAAGGCTGGATTGGTTAATCTTGCCGGCCCTGCAAATTCATGTACTCCTGGTGGTGGCTGCTGTTAATAAACTGAATTTGATCATTATTGATAGGTTTTAACACCCCGGTCTGCGACCACCCCTTCTTTGGACTATCGTGTGGACACAATTAATTTATAAAGATCTTTTGCCCGCTCTTTGCCGCGGGGGCATGGTACTTTGGAGCGCCAAAGTACCCAAAGCGCTTTGTCAATCCAGCAAGGGGCCTGCCA
>Ga0247813_10000378_pt1 | contig 44174 bp, 34 predicted proteins | sample UWRJL169409C1_FD_180719 | JGI IMG/M metagenome (GOLD analysis project Ga0247813, IMG submission 180719) | Plant litter microbial communities from Arlington Agricultural Research Station in Wisconsin, United States - UWRJ-L169-409C-1 | ecosystem: Environmental > Terrestrial > Plant litter >... | reverse complement strand
AGAGACAGGTACGCCGTCCCCGCGGACCTGCGCGCCTGGCTCCAGATCCGTGACGAGACCTGCCGGTTCCCCGGGTGCTCACGACGAGCGGCTCGCTGCGACGTCGACCACATCACCGACTGGGGCCGGGGAGGCACCACCACCCACAGCAACCTCATCCATCTGTGCCGGAAGCACCATCGCCTCAAGCACACCACCCGATGGACCCCACAGATGGTCAGCACCAACACCGACGCCCCCTCCCACGGCCCTGCCGGGGAGACCGCGAGCCGCACCGACGACTCCGTCGTGCTCTGGGACGCTCCGTCGGGGCGCACCCATCTCGATCATCCTGCAGTCCAGCTCTCCGACCCTGTCGGCAGGTCCAGGCCAGCTAACGTTCCGCCCAAGACGCTGGCTCGTGCCACACCGATCCGGACCGAACGTCCGGAGGGAAGGACTGACCACGACCTCGGCGACCACCCGCCCTTCTGACCGGGACAAGCAGCCGGGGCGACTCTTGCTACGCGGGTTCCAGGGGCGCGCTCCCCGTCGGGAGCCGTGCCAGCCGGCCCGTGGTCATCACCAGCCCGTCGCGTCGAGCACCTCGAGAGCGACGTCTTCGACTGCGCGACCGTCGGTGGAGATCACGACGACCGACTCCGACGCGCGCTGCTGCAGCAGCATCGCGGCACGGAGGCTGCGATCGATGTGCAGGTCCACCCGATCACCCGTCTCGCGCCGCGCAAGACGCTGAGCGACGGTCCTGGCACCAGCGACGAGGACCACGCTGGTGAACTCGACCTCGACCTCGGACGACACCACACCTCCGGCAGACGATGCGCGGACTGCCCGCCGGATCATCTCTTCTTCGAGAACACTCACGGTGTTGGTGTAGATCAGCCGCGTCTGACCGACCTCGGCAAATCCAGACCACACACTCGCAAGGTTCCTCTCGACGATCCTCGATCGTGAAGGGTCTCCGGGCGGCGCCGGGAAGATGTGCCCGAGGGTGTCGCCGTCGATCACGCAGTGAGCCACGCAGCGCTGCTCGAGGATCGCGGAGAGCTCCCATCCGACAGTCGTCTTGCCCGTCCCTGAAGCACCGCCGAGCAGGAGGATCTGGATCGTGGTCATCGCGCACGACGCTAGCCCTCGAGCCCCAGGGCTCGCGAGAGTTTTTGTGGCTGGCTGCAGTGACGCAGAGAACGCTCGCTCCTCCCTCGGGGAGCGCCCCGCCTCGACTCCGAGAGCGAGGACCAGCCGGAACGCCTCAGACGAAGACAGCGATCACGACGTTGACCAGCGTCAGTCCGCCGATCGCGTGCTTGACCGCAGGGGATACGGCGTCGCCTCTCTTCTTCGCGACGAGTGCGAGCACGGTGACGACCAGTGCGATGACGAGCTTGATCCCGATCTTGACCATCGACGGGTCTTTGCCGAGCGAGTCGACCGACTCCGCCAGACCGACCATGAGGACGCCGGTGACGAGCGCCGTCGCAGCACCGTGGAACGTCCCGCGATAGACCCCTGGCTGGCGGATCGTGGCGATGTACCCACCGAGCACGATGGCCCATCCCACGAGGTGGAGGACGAGAAGGAGGTTGTAGAGGAAGTCCATGCTCAGATCTTAATGACTCGTCGTCAGAAAATCACCTCTCGTAGTGGTCATGTGACGACGATCTGCGACCACGCGGTGGATCAGAGTGCGACTGGGACGCGACGAGCCTGACCACGCGATGTGTCCGTGCGGATTTCCATGCATCCCCTGAAACCACGTGGCGGATCCGTCCGCACACCCTCGTGACGGATCAGTCCGCACACCCTCGTGATGGATCAGTCCGCGTGCCCACGTGAAGACCGGCCCGCCTTGATCGAGCCACGGTTCTTCTTCGCGGTCAGTCTGCGCTCGACGGATCCACGCGTAGGTCGGGTCGCCCGACGCGACCGCGGCGGAGGCGCGAGGGCCTCGCGCACGGTCTGAGCCAGGCGATCTCGTGCAGTTGCCCGATTTCTCAGCTGAGCACGATTCTCGGACGAGACGATGACGAGGGCCCCGTTCACCAGGGAACCCCGCAGCCGCGTCATGAGCCGTTCCTGCAGCGCCTGCGGCAACACCTCGACCGCGGCAGAGGTCGCGGGCTCCCACAGGAGCTCGACACGGCTGTCTGCGGTGTTGACTCCCTGACCGCCGGGTCCCGAAGACCGCGAGAACCGCCACGAGAGCTCGCTCGCGGGGATGCTCAGTGCGTCGGTGACGCGGACGGGGGTATCCATGCCCCCAGCATGCCCGCACCACCCCGGGCTGACGCAAGGCGATACAACGTCCAGGGGAGAGAGCGTCAGATCACCCGCTCGTCGACGTCTCGACGTCTCGACGTCTCAATCACTCACCCGTGACCCGCGCCCGTCCACAGGCTCGACCTCTCAACCACTCACTCGCGACGTGCGTGCGCGTCCGCGAGCTCGACCTCAGACCGTCAACCGGCTCCGCAGCGTCTCGAGAGCAGCCTCGTAACGATCGACGACGATCTGCGCGACGAGAGGGTGCGCCCCGATGGGCTCGGCGACGATCTCCGCTCCAGCCTTCGCGAGCCGACGCTGGAAGAACCCCGGGGCGAGCAGGTACGAGGCGAGGACCACGCGACCATGCTCCGGACCTCCCAGAGACGCACGAGCGAGGTCAGCGGCGACGTCGACGCGAGGCGCAGCCGCCGAGCAGTAACCGACAGTCACCGGGCCGTCCCAGGCCGCCGCTACGTCGGCCGCGACGGCGTCCACGTCGAGGGTCGCGGCTGCGACGCTCGACCCCGCAGCTGCGACCACCACCGAGTCCCCTGCCAGCGCGCCTGCCTCGTCGAGCCTGTCGACGAGGATCGTCGCGAGCCGAGGGTCTGGTCCGAGGGCACCTGCGGAGATGGTCGGTGAGCCTGCGGCGACCCGCGCCTCGACAGCCTGACGGATGTCGACGGTGACGTGGAACCCACCGGACAGCAAGAGCGGAACGATGACCACCGGTCGTGACGGGGCGACCGACGCGACGACCTCGTCGACCTGCGGGTACTGGACGTCGACATAGGTCTCGAGCACGTCGACGTCGGGGAGCAGCGTCCGGACCTGCCCCACGAGGTGCGTGATGACGGCCCGACCATAGGGGTCGTCGGTCCCGTGCGAGCAGGCGACGAGGACGGGTCGCGCGTCGTCAGGGTCCACCGGGAGTCCGTCGGCGAGGTCGGGTCCGTCGAGGTCTTCAGGTGGGGTGGCACGCGTCATCGGACCATCGTGCACGACGTGGCCCCCGTCGCGCACCTTGCGGAGCCACCCGGACCCGGCGGTCTCGCCGTCGGGAGCACCACCTCCGACGCGGGACCGTCGAGCATGCCTCCCACACTCTTGGTCCATGCCGTCACGGAGGCCGACGGCAGCCCAACGGCACCACGGGAACTTCAGGGTCGCCGGTGCGAACCCCCGCCGGACCGGTCAGAGCAACCGTCGCGCGGCGGCCGGGCCAAGCAGGCCAGACGTCGCGCGAAGACCGGACCAGTCAGGCAGCAGACGCGCCGCAGCCCCCCAACGCACCCAGAGCAGCAGGCACGACAGCCCCCGCACCGGTCAGAGCAGCCGCCGCGCTGCAGCCCACCGGGTCAGCTCGTGCCGCGACGACAGCTGCAGCTTGCGCAGCACTGCCGAGACATGGGTCTCGACAGTCTTGATGGAGATGAACAGCTCGCTCGCGACCTCGCGGTAGGAGTACCCGCGGGCGATCAGGCGCATGACCTCCTGCTCACGGGCCGACAGCCTGTCGAGCTCGTCGTCAGCGACAGCGACGTCGGCTGCCTGCGTCCCGAAGGAGTCGAGGACGAAGCCCGCGAGGCGTGGTGAGAAGACGGCGTCCCCTCCGGAGACCCTGTCGATGGCGTCGCTCAGCTCCGGTCCGGAGATGGCCTTCGTCACGTAACCCCGCGCCCCGGCACGGATGACGGCAACCACGTCTTCTGCGGCGTCCGAGACAGACAGCGCGAGGAAGCGGGTCCCGGCGAGCAGGTCCGCGCAGCGTGTGATGACCTCGGCGCCGCCCCCACCCCCACCACCGGGCAGGTGGACGTCCAGCAGCACGACTGTCGGCATGGTCGCCCGGATCACCGCCACGGCCGCATCGACGTCCGCCGCCTCACCGACGACCTCGACGTGGGCGTCGAGGCTGGCACGCACACCCGCACGGAACATGTCGTGATCGTCGACGAGGACGGCTCGGGTCGGGTGGTCGGCGCTCATGTGCTGGTCTCCTGCGAGGTCGAGGGGGCTGACAAGGAGGCTGACGGGTCTACGGCCGGGTAGGTCGCCGGGGGCAACGGTGGGGCTCCAGCCGGAGGCGATGCTGGGCCCGCCGCCGGACGGGACGCCGGACCTCCAGCCTGGCGCGACACAGGGGTCGCGTCCGGACGCGATCCGGGGGTCGCCGCCTGAGGCGCACCCTGGACAGCCGCCGGGTGCGACGCCTCGGCACTGTGCTCGACGAGCGGGACGTTCAGACGGACCTCCGTGCCCCCACCAGGCCCCGAGCGCACGCTCGCCTGGCCGCCGCGTCTCTGCACCCGCCCGAGGATCGACTCGCGCACCCCGAACCTGTCGTGCGGGATCGCCTCGACGTCAAAGCCCTCCCCGCGGTCCCGGATGAACACCTCGGCCGCAGCCTCGCTCACCTCGAGATAGACGGAGACTGGCGGGCGGCCGTGCACGACAGCGTTGACTGTCGCCTCACGTGCAGCCTGGAGCAGTGCCCTGGTCGCGTCGTTGGGCGGGCAGTCACCCACCACCACGACGTCGACCGACACGGCCTCGTCGCCTCCCAACCGCTCGCTCATGCGGTTCTCGACGTCGGCGACGAGACCCCGGAGGTCGGCGGCGAGAGATGTGCCCTCCGCCGGCCTGTCGTCGTACAACCACTCTCGGAGCTCGCGCTCCTGGTTGCGGGCGAGCCGGGTGACCTCTCCGGGCCTGTCGGCGCTGCGCTGGATGAGTGCGAGCGTCTGCAGGACGGAGTCGTGGAGGTGGGCGGCGATGTCGGCACGCTCGTTGGCCCGCTCACGTGCCGCACGCTCCTCGCCGAGCTCACGCAGGAGTCGCAACCACCAGGGCGCGAGGACCAGGGCGGCTCCGGCGAGGACCGCGAGCGCAGCGACGACGGCAGGGAGCATCGCGCTCGACGGCATGTCCTGGCTGACCAGGGCCAGCACGCCGACGAGCGCCAGGACGAGTCCTCCCACCAGCCGCAGGACACCGTTGGGCGTCCGTCCGCCGGCACGGCTCAGCAGGTCGCCACGCTGGCTGGCGTCGAGCTGGCTCCACGCCAGACCGGTGCCGCCGAGGGCGATGACGACGGGCAGCACCCACGACCACTCGATCGTCACGCCGAACCGGCTCGCGACGAGGGCGCTCGCGCCGGCGAGGAGCAGGGATCCGACGAGGATGTCGCGGACGGGCAGGCGGCTGAGCAGACGGCTCATCGGGCTCGATGCGTCGAGTCCAGGCGCCTGGTCGGTACGGGGAGCGAGGCGTGCGAGCGCCGGGTCGCGCAGGTCCGCGGCGGCCCGGGCGGGGTCACCCACCGGGACCGTCGTCCAGAGGAACACGTAGGCGAAGATGCCCGCTCCCCCGACGAGGCTGAGCAGCAGCATGAGGATGCGGACGGTCTTGACGGGCACGTCGAGGTGCGCGGCGACGCCGAGGCACACCCCGCCGAGGATCCGGCCTCCGCGCGGTCTGCGCAGCGGGAGCCGCGGGGCCGTCCGGGGCGGCACGCCGGTCTGGTCGGCGGGCGGCGTGGGAGCGCTCGTCGACGTCTCGGGTCCGGGATCGGTCACGGTGGGGGTCACCCTCTGATCGTGGCACGGTGCGCCGCCGACCGGCGCCTCGCGACCACTCTAGAGGGGAGGACAGGGGGAAAGATCAGGGCTGTGGACGACTTGGAGGCCACGATCCCCTGACCGGCCCCGACGAGGATCAGGGTCGGATCAGGGACACACCCGATGGTCGGCCGGGCGCTCGGCGGGCCAGGATCGAGGCATGAGCACATCAGACCCTTCAGACCAGGGGCCTCAGGCGCCAGGCTCGCCGGCTGGACCGCCGGCGCCAGGCCCCGGAGGCCCGACGCCCACCCCCGGCCCGGGCACCGGCGGTCCGGCCCCGACCTCAGGTCCCGAGCCGACGCCCGGCTCGACCGACCACGTCGCGAGCTTCTTCGCCTCGGTCCGTCGCACCGGGCTGGTGCGCACGCCCGACCGCTGGATCGGTGGTGTCGCGTCAGGTCTCGCGCTGAGGCTCGGCGTCGACGCCCTGCTGGTCCGGGCCGCCTTCGGGGTGCTCGCCCTCATCTCCGGCGCGGGCCTCGTCCTCTACGCGCTCGCCTGGGCGCTGCTGCCCGAGCAGTCGGACGGGCGCATCCACCTCGAGGAGACGATCCGCGGTCGCTTCGACGCGGCGATCGCCGGAGCCGGGCTGCTGCTCGTCGTCGGTCTCAGCTGGGACCCGGGCCGGTTCGGCTGGTGGGGCCCCTGGGGCTTCGGCTGGCTCGACGACCTCTTCGGCATCGCCCTGGTGGCCTTCGTCGTCTCGGTCTTCGTCACAGCACGGCGGCGCCGTCGTGACGGGGCTGGCGCCAGCGGCGCTGGCGCACCGTGGTCGTACCCCGGCACCCCGGGGGCCGGATCGCCTCCGCCCTACCCTGGCGCAGCTCCCGGTTCAGCCGGGTCACCCGCTTCAGCCGCGAGCCCGTCCTGGCCGGGTGCCGCCGACGCGACGACTGCCGGACCTGGACCGAGCACGACCGCGTACACCGGACCCAGCCTGGACAAGCGCCCGACGGGCACACCCACGCAGCAGCCTCGTAGCTCCTCCGGGCCCATCCCAGGGGCCTACGGACCGCCCGCCGGGGCCACGGCTCCCTGGGGTCTGTCTACCGCACCCGCTCCGTCTCCCACAGCTCCCACACCTCCCCCAGCTCCTGCGGCACCCACAGTCATCGGGTGGTCCTCGGAGCAGAAGGCCGAGAAGAAGGTCAGCGGCCCCGGCCGCGCGACAGTCGGCCTGGTCGCCGGCCTCGCGCTCCTGGTCTTCGCGGGACTGCTCGTGGCGGACCGCTCGGAGTCCTTCGACGGGAACGTCGGAGTCACCACCTTCGGGGTGCTCGCGGTCTTGGCAGGGGTAGGCATCGCCGTCGCCGGCCTGCGTGGACGCCGGTCCGGGACCCTCGGGTTCTTCGCGATCGTGGCCATCGTCCTCGCGAGCCCGCTCGTCGCGCTCCAGGGCGTCGGCTCCGGCCTGGGGGCCGGCTTCGACGCAGGGTCGACGACCTTCATGGGCGACAGCACCTACCGCCCGACCTCGAGCGAGGTCGCCACCGACGGGTTCGCCGTCGGGCTCGGGTCGACCACGGTCGACCTCACAGGCATCGACCTGCCACGCGGCGAGACCGTCGAGGTCCCCGTCCACGTGGGCGCCGGGGACCTCACCGTCCTCGTCCCGGCAGACACCCCCGTCTCCGCGCAGGTGGACGTCGGCGCAGGCAGCATCGAGTGGCGCCTCGACGACGACTGGTCGACCGAGTCCGGCGTCGGACGGTCGACCAGCTTCGAGAACCAGGCTGTTCGCGACGGCGAGACCGCCCGCATCCACGTCACCGTCGCCGCAGGCGCAGGCAAGATCACGATCGAGGAGACCTCATGACCACCCCGTACCCGACCGAGGACGATCCCGCACGCGACGCCGACACCGCAGGTCCCGCGAGCAACCAGCCCGACCACGTCGCACACGACGACACCATGGTGACACCGTCCGGCGTCACAGGGCAGTCACCGGAGAGCACGGAGCCCGAGACTGAGAGCGGGGCTGCGACTGAGGCTGAGGCTGAGACTGAGGCTGAGACCGCACCGGCACCGGCACCTGGCGAGGCTGTCACCGAGCACATCGCTGTCAGCGCCGCACAGTCCCAGGGCTCTGAGACCGCGGAGACCATCAGGCTCGACGGCCTCGCCGTCACCGAGCGTCTCGGAGCCAGCAGCACGGCTCGGCTCGAGACCCGAGACGTCCACGAGACCGCAGAGTCCGGAGAGCCTGGAGAGACCGGAGACATCCGAGAGACGACGAGGTTCGACGCGGACGGTTCTGGGTACGCAGACCACGACAGGAGTGGTGCCCCACGCGCAGAGGAGCAGACCTCGGCTGCCCCGACGACGTCGTACCCGGCCGTCACAGCCCAGGGCGCGGCACCCGAAGCAGCGCCCGCCACAGGCACAGGCACAGCCCCGAGCGTCGCCAGCCCGGCCCACGAGTCGCCCCGACGTCGCGGGGCCCGCATGGGAACCGTCGTCTGGGGCATCTTGCTCGCCGCGATCGGTGCCGGCATCGTCGCGCGAGGGCTCGGGGTCGACTTCGACGTCGAGCTCGCCCTGATCATCGTGCTCAGCGTCATGGGCGGCGCGCTGCTCGTCGGCTCGGTCGTCGCGGGCATCCGCAGGACCTGAGACGAGCACCGGACCGTCCGGGCCCGGACGAGCAGGACGGGGCACGGCACGGCGCCACGTGGACGGACCCGTCACAGACGCCCGTCACAGAGAGCCGTCACAGAGAAGAGGCGGGGCCCCTCAGGGTCCCGCCTCTTCTCTGCTCAGCGAACCTCAGACGTGTCGTCTGAGCTCAGCCCCGCCGGCCGACGTCACGCCTTGTCGTTCGTCCCGTCCGTCGGCTCGCCAGGAGCTTTCCGGTCGGCAGGCGGTGTCACCCGGTCGGCGGGCGACGCCCAGCCGCCGAGCCTGTCGTCCTTGGCCGGTCCGGCCGTCCCGGTCTTGCCCGAGGTGACGACCGGGGTCGTCCCCGTGGTGGGCCGCTCCCCGGCAGGGGCGGGCGACGGCGTCGCGGCGCGGTCGGAGCGGCTGACCCTTACCGGCTCCTGGGTAGCCGTCGTGGACGTCGCGGACGGCGTCGTGACGGGAGCAGCGGTCGCCGGACTCGTCGTCTCGGGGACGACGGTGGTCGCGGCGTCCTTCTCGTGCTTGTCGTTCTTGTCGCGGGTGGAGCGTCGCGTCTGCACCTCGTCCGAGGACGCCTGGTGCGAGCCCACGGTCCGGCTGCCGCTCGACGTCTCGACGACGACGGGCGGACCGCCAGCGACCCTGCGCAGCGCCCAGCCGACGAGGATGAACAGCACACCGAGGCCCGCGACGAGCGCCGCGATGCCGAAGGACACCACAGACGTGAACAGCGAGGCCCGCAGGAACGACGCGTTCATCACCGTCTCGCGGCGCGGGTCGTCCTGCTCGAGCTGCGCGTAGGTCTGCCCGTCGGACATCTCGAGAGCGTGCTTGTTGATGACCTCAGCCTGCGCGAAGGCCGAGAACGGGTCGTTGACCTTCTTGCCGGCGAGGAACGACGCGTCCTCGGACACCACGATCCCCTCCTGCGACAGCTTGTCGGCGACCGCCCACCACGTGACTCCCCCGGCGACGATCATCAGGACACCAGCGATGATGCTGATGAGACCGACGACCCCGACTCCTCGACTCTGCCTGATCGTGACTGTGCTCGACATCAGAATCTCCCTCAAGATTGGCCCTGCAAGACTGCACTGCTGGGATCACCGTAGCCAAGGTCGGGCCTGCTCGCAGGGACGTCGCCCCGCCCGGGGGCGGCGCACGACGCGCTCTCCCCACCGCCAGACGCACGACGGGCGGTGACGGGATGTCCCGTCACCGCCCGTCCGACGCTCTCGGCTACAGCCGGAGCGTCACTCCCACTCGATGGTGCCCGGCGGCTTCGAGGTGACGTCGAGGACCACGCGGTTGACCTCGCGCACCTCGTTCGTGATGCGGGTCGAGATGATCGACAGGACGTCGTAGGGCAGGCGCGTCCAGTCGGCCGTCATGGCGTCCTCGGACGACACGGGGCGCAGCACGATCGGGTGACCGTAGGTGCGACCGTCGCCCTGAACACCGACAGAGCGGACGTCGGCGAGCAGCACGACGGGGCACTGCCAGATCTCGCGGTCGAGACCGGCCTTGCTGAGCTCTTCACGGGCGATCGCGTCGGCCGCACGGAGGATCTCGAGGCGCTCGGCGGTGACGTCACCGACGATGCGGATGCCCAGACCAGGTCCCGGGAAGGGCTGGCGCCAGACGATGACCTCGGGCACACCGAGCTCGAGGCCCACGGCGCGGACCTCGTCCTTGAACAGGGTGCGCAGCGGCTCGACGAGCGAGAACTGCAGGTCGTCGGGCAGCCCTCCCACGTTGTGGTGGCTCTTGATGTTGGCCGCACCCTCGCCGCCGCCGGACTCGACGACGTCGGGGTAGAGCGTGCCCTGCACGAGGAACTTGACCTCGGAGCCGGACTCGCCGGCCTCCTCGACGACCTCGCGCGCAGCGTCCTCGAAGACCCTGATGAACTCGCGGCCGATGATCTTGCGCTTGGTCTCGGGGTCGCTCACGCCGGCGAGCGCCGTGAGGAAGCGCTCGCGTGCGTCGACGACCTTGAGCTGGACGCCCGTCGACTCGACGAAGTCGACCTCGACCTGCTCGGCCTCGCCCTCACGGAGCAGACCGTGGTCGACGAACACGCAGGTGAGCTGCGACCCGACGGCCTTCTGCACGAGCGCCGCGGCGACCGAGGAGTCGACACCACCGGAGAGCCCGCAGATGACGCGGGCGTCGCCGACCTGCTCGCGGATGATCGCGACCTGGTCGTCGATGACGTTGGCGGGGGTCCAGGTCGGCTCGAGGCCGGCACCGACGTAGAGGAAGTTCTCGAGGGCCTGCTGGCCCAGCGGGGAGTGCTTGACCTCGGGGTGCCACTGCACGCCGTACAGACGGCGCTCGGTGTTCTCGAAGGCGGCGACGGGCGAGCCGGCCGAGGTCGCGAGGACCTCGAAGCCCTCGGGCGCCGAGTGGACGGCGTCGCCGTGGCTCATCCAGGTGGTCTGCTGCTCGGGCGAGCCGTGCAGCAGCGCGCCGGCCTGGCACACGTCGACAGCCGTGCCGCCGTACTCGGACACACCCGTCTGGGCGACCTCGCCGCCGAGGGCCTTGGCCATCGCCTGGAAGCCGTAGCAGATACCGAAGACCGGGACCCCGGCCTCGAACAGCGCGGGGTCCACGAAGGGCGCGCCGTGGGCGTAGACCGACGAGGGCCCGCCCGAGAGGATGATCGCCGCGGGGTCCTTGGCGAGCATCTGCTCGACCGTCGCGGTGTGCGGGACGATCTCGGAGTAGACCTTGGCCTCACGGACGCGGCGGGCGATCAGCTGCGCGTACTGCGCACCGAAGTCGACGACCAGGACCGGGCGGGGCAGAGAGGTGGGGGTGTGCGTCACGCGAACCAGGATAGTCGTCCCGCAGTCCGGCTGGGGTCACCGTCCGCGGTACAGCACTGACCAGGCCAGTACTCAGACCGGGCTGGAGCTGCGTGCACGCCTGGCTCAGACCTGAGCGCCTGCGCGAGCGCAGACCTCACCGCAGACCTGCCAGCGTCTCGCCCTGCCGCTCAGGGCCACAGCCTGTCGGTCGACCACTCCCCCGCGACGTCGCTCGGCCTGTACCTCAGCCGCACGTGAGCCCTGCTGTGGTCCGCCTGCCAGAACTCGACGGATGCGGGCCGCACCGACCACAGCGTCCACCCGGGCGACGCGTCGTCAGGGTGCGCAGCCGCCTCGACCTCAGCGGCGGCGAGCGCCTCGGCGAGGCCGTCGGACGGAGCCATCGCAGCGCTCTGCTCCCCCGCGAGGTACGCGGCGCGGGCCGCGGGCGGACGCGCGAGGAAGTCGGCGGCGGCCTCGTCGGCGGGACGACGCACGACGTCACCGACCACCCGGACCTGCCGCCCGACAGCAGGCCAGAAGAAGGTCAGCGCAGCGCGCGGGTTCTCGTCGAGGTCGCGGCCCTTGGGGCTCGTCGCCTGCCCGGCGAACACCCAGCCCTCGTCCGACACGTCCTTGAGGATGACGACACGGGCCGAGACCTCCCCCGAGGCCGCGGCCGTCGAGACCGTCACGGCGTGCGGGGCGAGCACCCCGGCCTCGACGGCGTGCTCGAGCCACTCGAGGAACAGCGCCTCGGGGACTGCGGGCGCGGAGGCGACATCGAAGGTCGGGAGCTCTGCCCCGAAGCTGGGGAGGCCACGCAGGCGCTTACGGACAGCACCGGGGGCGACGGGTGAGGTGGTGGGGTGCGTCGGCACGACGGGACCTCCGGGAGACGTGAGGGCTGATGGAGAGGTGGGCGCGGCATCACCCGGACGATCGGTCATGACTCCTCTAGACCGCAGAGCGTCCGTGCTCCGCGCAGCGCGCGCTCGAGGGCTGTGTCGTCGCCGAGCGCCCGGGCCAGGACGTAGCCGCCCTGGACCGTCGCGACGACGGACATGGCGCGGTCGTGCGCCTCGGACTCGGAGAACCCCTGCTCCCACAGGGCGAGCGTCACGAGGTCGAGCAGACCCGTGAAGTACTCCTCGAGCGGTGCACGCAGCGTCGGGTCGGCCATGACGACGGGATCGCTGGTCATGCGCCCCACGGCGCAGCCTGCGAGCGCGTCGCGCGGCGCCCCGAGGTACGCGCGCAGCCGTCCGCTCGAGCTCCCGCCACCGGCGAGCGTCCCGCGGGCTGTGTCGAGGGACTCCTCGGTGGTGCGGACCAGAGCCACGCGCGCGAGGTCCGTCTTGCTCGGGAAGTGGTGGTAGAGGCTGCCCTGCCCGACGCCGCTGCGCTCGAGGACCTGGCGCGGCGTGGTCGCGTCGACCCCTTGCTCCGCGTAGAGCTCCTGGGCTGCACGGACGAGCCGTTCGCGGGCCGTGAGGACGTCGGCGGCTGGCGCGGTCGTGGTCATGCCTGGACCGTAGCAGCCCTACCCGCAGGTATGCAGCGCGGGACAGAAAGCAACCTTGGTTGACAACCTGCCCACTAGCAACTTAGGTTGACGATATGCCGACCCCCGACGTCGCCGCCACAGCGGCTGACACCTCTGATCCCCGCGCAGGTCTGCGAGCCGTCGCGTCGCTGCGCGTCCTCGCCGACTCGCTCGAGCTGCGCCAGGTCGAGGCCGCCCTGCGCGCCGGGATGAGCTGGCAGGCCGTCGCAGACGCCCTCGGCGTCTCCCGGCAGGCCGTCCACAAGAAGTACTCGAAGCGCATCGACCCCACGATCCCGGTCCCCAGGAGGAACGCATGAGCAAGCTCAGCCGCGCTGCTGCGACGAGCCAGACCCTCTCCCTCGTCGCGATGGAGGAGGCGTCCAGGCTCGGCCTGCGGGAGGCCGATCTCGAGCACCTGCTGCTGGCCCTCGTGGTCAGCGACCAGCCTGCCGGTGTCGCGCTGCGCTCGACGGGCATCACGCTCGCCGACGCACGCACCGCCGTCGAGTCGCTCCACAGCGAGCAGCTCGCCTCTCTCGGTATCAGCACAGGGCTGCCCGACGCCGGACGCATCGTGTCCCACGAGACCGGCGGCTACGAGTGGACCCGGCGGGCGAGCGACATCATCGGGCGCGCGGCCGGGCGGGGACGCGCCGGTGACGCTGCAGCGGTCCTGCGCGAGCTCCTCGCCGAGCCCAGCGGGCTGGTCACCGACCTGCTCGAGCGCCTGGGGACCACGCCGCAGCAGGTCCTCGCGGAGCTCGCCCGGGCCGAGGCCGAACCACGTCCCCGACAGGCGCGACCTCGGGCACGCGGTGTCGCGACGGGGGCGGTCGAGACCTTCGTCCCCGCCTCGGTCGACGAGGTCTGGGCGCTCGTGTCAGCCCCCGGGCGAGTCCCGGAGTGGTACCCGAGCATCGCCTCGGTCGAGACGGCCGGGTCCGGCGAGGAGACCACCTGGGCTGCCAGGACGAGCACCACCGACTCCTCGGGCAAGCCTCTGCGCGTCCGACCCGACCGCCTCCGATGCCAGGTTGAGCTGGTCGACGTCACTCCTCGGACCCGGGTCCGGTGGCGGTTCACCTACCCCGACGCGGCGGTGCGCCGACCAGTCGTGGTAGAGATCGCGCTCGCCCCGACCGCCGGCGGGACACAGGTCTCGGTCGTCCAGACGTGGGTGCGCTCGACAGGGTGGCGGGCCGTGGTGGCCGCCCCGCTGCGGCCGCTCCAGCGGGCGCTGCTCTGGCTCGCCGCGTCCCAGACGGGCCACGCGATCAGCCGTGCCTTCCGCCAGCCGCACCTCCCGGCAGACCGGGACAGCGCGAGCTATCCGCAGGAGTAGCCGCCAGCGGCCAGCCCAGCCTGCTGCTCGAAGTAGTTCCCGCAGGGGTCGACGCCCTCGGCCAGGTACATCAGTGAGAAGTCTGGGCCGAAGAGTCGCCACTGGCGCACGTGCTCCGACTCGTGAGCCACGAGGTCCGCCCCGAGGTCTCGCTGCCCGTCGGGGCTGAGGAAGGTGTCTCCGTAGGTCGTCCCACCACGCTGGACCAAGAACGACCGCACGTCGAAGCAGACCCACAGCCCGGCCTGCCGCTCGCAGGTCGCGCCAGCCCCGACAGCACGGTCCCTGTGGCCGGCGCCCTGTGTCGTCGCGAGGAGAGACCGGCCGAGAGAGCACGCGACGCCCGAGGCGGGCGTGGTCGGGCAGAGCCTGTCCGCGTAGGGGCCGGAGGAGTAGTCGACGGTCTGGGCGTCCGCCGCGGGAAGGCTCGTGAGGCTCGTGCCGAGCTGGTCCGGCGGGGAGACGGCTGCCGCAGGGCCTGCGCCGAGGAGGGCGCACACCAGGACCGCTGCGCACAGCACCCCTGCGACGGCGCGCGGAGCCCGGGCCCCCGGGGCCGTGCGCCGGTCAGCGCTCACGAGCAGCCCTGCCCCGCCGGGTCCGTCAGACCGTCCGGGCCTGGGCGACCCGCGCCTCGGCGTCGGCGTGCACCCGCTTCTCGACGAGGAAGGACATCACCGGGACCACGCCTCCCAGGACCATGACGACGAGCCGCCCGACGGTCCAGCGCATCTTCGACCAGAGGTCGACCACGGTCACCAGGTACACGACGTAGATCCAGCCGTGCGCGTACGGGATCCAGGTCACGTACCGCATGATGTCGTCGTCGACCTTGAACACATATTTCATGGCCATCTCGACCACCAGCACGAGCAGCATCACGCCTGTCACGTAGGCCATCACGCGGTACCGCTTGAGGGCGCCCTGAGCAGCGCGGATGATCTTCTCGCGTGCCGCGACGGCTGCCTCGGTGGGTGCCGCCGAGGCAGCGGTCGGGTCTGAGGGGGACGTCATCTGAAACCTTCCGGTTATTCTCTGGCCCGCTGTCGGTGCCAGACCCTAATGTTAATGACCGTGCGTTCCCTTCCCCTCACCGACCTCGGCCGACCTCCGCTCACCTCACCCGGCGCCTTCCTCGCATGGCAGTCCCGCCGCCAGATCGACGTGCTCTCCATGTCGGTCTTCCTCGGGATCCTCACCTTCTTGTCGCAGGCGGTGACACCCTTCGTCCTCGGGCGAGCCCTCGACGAAGGGTTGCAGCAGGGACTGAGCACGGCGCTGCTCGGATGGGCCGCGATCATGCTCGGCGCCGGTGTCGTGCAGGTGGTCGCCGGCGGCATCGGGCACCGCTACGACGTGCAGAACTGGCTCCGCGCGGCCTTCGCCGTCTCGCAGCTCGTGGGCGACAAGATCAGCCGCAGCGGCGACGCCGTCACCGAGGACATCCCGACGGGTGAGGTCGTCTCGACCGTCGCGACAGACTCCGGCCGGGTGGGCGAGTTCTACTTCAACCTCGCGCGCTTCGTCGGCTCGGTCGTCGCGTACGCCGTCGTCGCCGTCCTCATGCTCACGACCTCGCTGCAGCTGGGGCTGGTCGTGGTAGTCGGGCTGCCGGCTGTCGCCGCGATCCTCGGGCTCCTGGTCAAGCCGCTCCAGGCCCGCCAGGCTGCCCAGCGCGAGGCCTCGGGCCGGCTCACCACCCTCGGCGCGGACACAGTCTCCGGGCTGCGCATCCTGCGCGGGATCGGCGGCGAGGGCGCCTTCACCGACAGGTACCGCGCCCAGTCCCAGCGCGTCCGCCAGGCTGCGGTCCGCGTGGCCACGACGCAGTCCTACCTCGACGCGCTCCAGGTGCTGCTGCCCGGGCTGTTCGTCGCGCTCGTCCTGTGGCTCAGCGCCACGAAGGCCATCGAGGGCGAGATCACCGCGGGTCAGCTCGTGACCTTCTACGGCTACGCGTCCTTCCTCACGTGGCCGATGCAGAACCTCACGCAGACCCTGCAGATCACCACCCGGGCCTTCGTGTCGGTCCGCAAGATCATCACGGTGCTCAAGGTCGAGGCGGCTGCAGGTGCTGGCACAGCGACCGACGAGGCGCCCGCCACGACCGAGCCGCTGCACGACGTCACGACAGGCGTCACGCTCGAGCCGGGGCGGATCGTCGCGCTCGTGAGCGCCGACCCCGACGACTCCGCGAAGGTCGCGACCCGCATGGGCCGCTTCAACGACGACCTCGAGGCCAGCACCCCGGTGCTCCTCGGCGACGTGCCGCTGCGCGACGTCGACAAGACGGCGCTCCGCGACCGCGTGGTCGTGGCCGAGGCCACGTCGCACCTGTTCTCCGGTGTGCTCCGCGACGAGCTCGACGTGCGGGACCGCGCGACCGACGACGAGATCTACGCGGCGCTCACGGTCGCCGACGCCCACGACGTCCTCGAGTCCACCCCGGGTGGCCTCACGGGCGAGCTCCCTGAGAAGGGCCGCTCGCTCTCCGGCGGGCAGCGTCAGCGTGTCGCGCTGGCCCGTGCCCTGCTCACCGAGGCCGAGTACCTGCTGCTCGTCGAGCCGACGAGCGCCGTCGACGCGCACACCGAGGCGCGCATCGCCGAGCGGCTCGTCGCCGCCCGGGCGGGTCGCTCGACCCTCGTGGTCACCGCCAGCCCGCTCGTGCTCGACCACGTCGACGAGATCCTCGTCCTGCACGAGGACGAGGTGATCGTCCGCGGCTCGCACCGTGAGCTGCTCGACGGCGTCGGCCCCGAGTACGACCACTACAGGTCGGTCGTCGGCCGGTCGCTGGCCGAAGAGCCCGCGTCCCAGGAACCCGCAGCCGGCGAACCCGAGTCCGGCGACGCCTCGCCGATCGACAGCACGTCCACCAGCACGACCACCGACGACTCCACCCAGGAGGTGACCCGATGACCAGCACGACGCTCCCGATCGCCGACGGCACGACAGTCCGGCGGCACACCGCGATGCTGCTGCGCCAGAACAAGGGCCCCCTTGCCGGGGTCGTCAGCCTGCACACCGTCGCGGCCCTCGTCGGCCTCGTCGGCCCGCTGCTCCTCGGACGGCTGGTCGACGAGGTCACGAACGGCGCGACACAGTCCTTCGTCAACAACACCGTCCTGTTCCTCGTGGTCGCCGTCGTCGCGCAGAGCATCGTCATCCGCTTCGCCCAGCGCAACGCGATGATCTTCGGCGAGACGGTGTTCGCCGACCTCCGCGAAGACTTCCTCGCGACGGTCACCGAGCTCCCGCTCTCGACCGTCGAGCGCTCCGGGACGGGTGACCTCGTCGGTCGCACGACCAACGACGTCGACCGCATCCAGCACTCCGTCCGCTTCGGCGTGCCGCGGATCCTCGTGGCGAGCGTGACGATCCTCCTGACGATCGTCGCAGCCTTCGTCACGGCGCCGCTCGTGGCGATCGCGATGCTCGTCGGCTTCCCGATCATCTTCTTCATCGGTCGCTGGTACCTCGCCCGCGCGACGCCCGCCTACCAGCGGGAGTCGGCCGCGTACGCGACCCTCAACGGCACCATCACGGAGTCGGTCGAGGGCACCCGGACCGTGGACGCGCTCGGCCTCGGCCAGCGTCGCCGCGACAAGGTCCGCAAGGACCTCCAGGAGGCCTTCGCCGCCGAGAAGAAGACCCTGAACCTGCGCACGGTGCTCATCCCGGGCATGGACGCCGCCTTCGTCATCGGGCCGATCGCCGTGCTCCTGTGGGGCGCGTACCTGCTCGAGCAGGGTCACGTCACCCTCGGTGCCGTCACCACAGTCGTGCTCTACTCGACCCAGCTGGTCGGCCCCGTGTGGGAGCTCATCTTCTGGCTCGACGAGATCCAGGTCGCGGCGGCCTCGCTCGCCCGCATCATCGGGGTCGGTCTCGTCGAGCGCGACCGTGAGCAGGGCGAGCGGGTGCCGACCGACGAGCACATCGTCGCGACAGGGGTCGAGTACGCGTACAGGCCAGGGCACAACGTGCTGCACGGGATCGACCTCGACCTCGCCGTAGGCGAGCGGCTCGCCGTCGTCGGCCCGTCGGGTGCCGGCAAGTCGACGCTCGGCCGCATGCTCGCCGGCATCCACCCTCCCACCGGAGGATCGGTGCGGGTCGGCGGTGTGCCGCTCGTCGAGCTGCCCCTCGAAGACCTGCGCAGCCACGTCGCGCTCGTCACCCAGGAGCACCACGTGTTCGTGGGGACCCTCGCCGAGAACCTGCGGCTGGCCGACGCCGGCGCGGACGACGCGAAGCTCCTCGAGGCGCTCGCCGCCGTCGACGCGAAGTCGTGGGTCGAGGCCCTCGACCTCGGGCTCGAGACGGAGGTCGGCTCGGGCGGTCACGTGCTCACCCCCGCGCAGGCGCAGCAGGTCGCTCTCGCGCGGCTCGTGCTGCTCGACCCGCACACGTTGATCCTCGACGAGGCGACCAGCCTGCTCGACCCACGGGCGGCCCGGCACCTCGAGCGCTCGCTCAACGCCGTGCTCACCGGGCGGACCGTCGTCGCGATCGCCCACCGCCTGCACACCGCGCACGACGCCGACAGGGTCGCCGTGGTCGACGGCGGGCTCATCACCGAGATCGGGCCGCACGACGAGCTCGTCGCGGCCGACGGCGAGTACGCACGGCTCTGGCACAGCTGGCAGCAGGCGTAGCTGGCTGCGCGGACGACGAGCACTGCTCGCTCGTCAGAGCCGCGAGCAGTCGCGGCAGCAGCACGAGCACGAGCACGAGCAGCATGGTCTGAGGGCCGTCCCGGGGAATCCTGGGGCGGCCCTCAGGGCTTTCCCAGGGTCGTCTGGGTTACTTGAAGGGTCAGTCATTTCCGCCGCACCCCTCACGACGGGACTCCCCCCATGAAGAAGAAGCTCATCATCGCGGTCATCGCCCTGGTCGTGGTCGTCGCCGCAGTCGTCGGCGGCACCGCGCTCTACGCCAAGATCGAGAACGACAAGGCCCCCGAAGAGCTCGGCCTCTCGACCCCGACGGCCTCGGCCAGCACCGGGACAGGCGAGACCGCCGACCCGGCCGACCTCGCGGGAGACTGGACCATCGCCGACGGCTCGCAGGCCGGCTACCGCGTGGACGAGGTCCTCAACGGTCAGGACGTCACTGTCGTCGGTCGCACCGAGGACGTCGACGGGACCCTCACCATCGACGGCACCGAGCTCAGCGCCGCCGACATCACCGTCTCCATGACCACCGTCGCGACCGACAACAGCAACCGCGACAGCCAGTTCCTGGACATCCTCAAGACCGCCGAGAACCCCACCTCGACCTTCACGCTGACCGAGCCCGTCGACATCTCGGCAGTGAGCTCGGGCGTCGCGTCGGTCGAGGCTGTCGGTGACCTCACGATCGCCGGCGTCACCAAGAGCGTCACGGTCGCCCTCGAGGCGCAGACCACCGCCGACGGCGTCGAGGTCTCGGGCACCATCCCGGTCACCTTCTCCGACTTCGGCGTGGACGCCCCCGACCTCGGGTTCGTCAAGGTCGAGGACAGCGGGACCGTCGAGATGCTGCTGCAGCTCACGAAGTAGCAGGTCACAGAGCAGCGGCTCACGCCGTCGCAGCACGACGTCATGAGCCGCAGGACGACGGCCCGGGCTGGCGCACAGCGTCGACCCGGGCCGTCGTGCGCGGAGGCACACCTTCTCAGACTGCGTCAGGCCTCCGTCCGCGTCAGGCTCTCGTCCGCGTCAGACGTGCGTCCGCGTCAGACGTGCGTCCGCGTCAGACGTCCACCGACGTCAGGCTGCTGGGCTACGTCAGGCTTCTGACTCGGCGCGGGCGAGCGCTCCGAAGGGGTCTTCGTCTGCGCTCTTCTCCTCGCCACGGGTCTCGTCCCGGACCAGCCGCAGCCAGAGCAGCACGGCGAAGCCGCCGAAGATCCACCACTGCAGCGCGTAGAACAGGTTCTGCAGGTTCAGCCCGTCGCCGCCCTCGATGCTGGGCCGGTCCAGCAGGACGATCGCATCGGCCTGGGACGGCTGCGAGGACGACACCACGAGATACCCGGAGTAGATCGGTCCGCCCCAGACGTTGGCGAGCGAGGCCGAGCTGATCGAGTCGGTCCGGCCGGGCACCGACGACCCCTGCCCCAGGGCTTCGGAGGCCTGCAGGTACCCCGCGAGCCGGACCGTGCCGGCTGGCTCGGCGAGGACCGACGCGTCGACCTCGGGGTCGGTGCCGTCGGTGGTCGCCGGGACCCAGCCTCGCACCACGGGCAGGACCGGAGCACCGGAGAGATCCGCCCACGAGGCGCCACCGGTCCCGTCCTCGGAGACCCGCATCGCCGTGAGCACCAAGAACCCGGGCTCGCCGTCGTGCGCGCGACCCTCGACGAGCATCTGCGTGCCGGGTACGTACTCACCCTCGACCCACGCCTGGCGACCCACGAGGTCGCCGGGGAAGGTCGACTGCGGCTCGAGGAGCGCCCCGAGCCCTTCTGGCCCCTGGTTCTGCGCCTCGGCCGCGGCCTGCCTGTCGGCGAGGTCGCCGCGCTCGTGCGCGCGGTCCAGCTGCCACACGCCGAGGCGTGCGCAGACTGCGGCAGCGAGCAGGAAGAGGAGGAGCAGCCCGATCATCCGCGGTCGCAGCGCGACCGAGACCATCGAGGGTCGCACAGGGGGGTCGGACGGGTTCGGCACGCGCCCAGGCTACCTCGCGCCCCTGGGAGGGCTGAGCACAGCTACCCCCGGCGCCGCAGCGCTGCCCCGGCGAGCGCGACGCAGCCGGCGCACCAGGCGACCAGCACGAGCAGCGGACCTGTCTCGATCGTGAAGGTCGACCCTGCCAGCCCAGCCCTGACCAGCTGGGCCATCGGCTCGATCGGCAGCACGGCGTGGACCGACGCGAGCCAGGACGGGAACTGCTCGGCCGGCACCGAGACCGGCGAGAAGAGCAGGATGACGAAGACGACGAGCTGGGTGAAGAGCATCGCGAGCGACGGCGGCAGCAGCGCTGCGACCGTGTAGCCGATCGCCGCAGCCGTGAGCGAGACGAGCAGGGCCGCAGGCAGCACCCACCACGAGACGTCGAGCGAGATGTCGTAGCGCAGCACCCCGACGAAGACCGCGAGCACGGTGCCGGGCAGCGCCACGAGGGTCCACACTGTGAGGTCGGCCGCGAGGAAGACGAGCCGCGGGACCGGGAGCGTCATGAGCCACTGCGCGCTGCCCTCGGTCTTGGCCTGCGCGAGCATCTGCGGCGCCATGACCAGACCGATGACGATCAGCGTGATGGTCGGCGCCCCGGTGGCGAGGTAGAGCGCGGCATCACCCTCGAGGTCGCCCATGAGGATGCCGAAGCCGAGCACGGTCCCCACGGCGAGGGCTCCCTGCACGACGACGAGGAGCGGCAGGTAGACAGACTGGCGTCGGAGCTGCCACTGGGTGAGCAGACCGTACTGCTGCAGGACGGTGGTCATCGGAGGGTCCCTTCGGTGGGGTCGGCATCGTGCCCGGCAGGGACGGGTGCGTGGGTGGAGGTCTCGCCGGCAGCGCCGACGAGCTCGACGTAGACGTCTTCGAGCGACGCCGGGGTGACGGAGTAGCGGTCGAGGTCGCCGCGGTCGACGGCGTCCTGCGCCCAGGCGACGGCCTCTGCGGCGCGCGCGGCAGGCACGGACGCGCGGGCACGCAGCCCGTCGTGGCCCGTCTCGCTCGCGCACGGCGGCCACGCCACGGCCCGCCCCGGCGGGAGGTCGACGTCGAGCTGGAGCGTGGAGCGCAACGGGTGGGTCAGCTCGGCGACGGTCCCGTGGGCGATCACCCGACCACGGTCGAGGATGACGAGGTCGTCGACCGCGTGCTCGGCCTCGCGCACGTTGTGGGTCACGAGCAGGACCCCGGCGCCGTCGTCGGCCAGCGCCTTGATCTGGGTCCACAAGAGACGACGCCGGACAGGGTCCACGTCGTTGGTGGGCTCGTCGAGGATCACCAGACGCCCGGGGACGACGGCCGTCATCGCGAAGGCGGTGAGCCTGGCGACTCCCCCGGAGACCTTGTGCGCCGGGGTCGAGGCCCACTGACCGAGGTCGAGCGCCTCGATGAGACCGTCCGTCCGTCGGGCGACGTCGCGCCTCGAACCGCCCCGGATCCGGCCGACCAGCTCGATCGCCGTGCGCGGGGTGAGCCCGGTGATGGGGACGTTCGCCTGAGCCTGGACGCTGATCTCCCGGCGACTGCGCTCGGGGTGCGCGACGACGTCGTGGCCGACCACCCGGAGCGAGCCGGAGTCGGGCAGCAGGAGCCCTGCCACCTGGTTCACCAGGGTGGTCTTGCCTGCGCCGTTGTGGCCGAGCAGACCGACGACGGCCCCCTCGGGCACGGTCAGGCTTACGCCGTCGTTGGCGCGCAGGGGCCGCCTGCCTCCGAAGGTCTTGGTGACGTCGGCGACGTCGAGTGCGGGTACCGCGGTCATGTTCTTCCTCTCGTGGGGATCCAGGTCGGATACCTTTCGGTATCCGGGATACCGATGCGTATGTACCGGACCGTATCAGAGTCGGGTACTGCTGGGTATCTCTCTGTAGACTCGTCAGATGGCATCCCACGAGACCCCGCGCAGGCGCACGTCCCAGCGCTCGCCCTCCGACGGCGACGCAGGCGGGCGCACAGGCAAGGGCACGGGGAAGAAGGCGCCCGCCGACGACTCCTCCTCGAGGTCAGGCAGCCAGAACCCAGCGGTCGCCCTCGCCGCACAGGCTCTCGCCGAGGCCACGGCCGCCCTCGGCGAGGCGCTCCGCTCGGCGACCTCTGATGCCGTCGGGGCCGTCGAGGGCGACCTCGCGCAGACCCTGCGCTCAGCCGCCGCGAACGTCGAGAACGTCGCGTCGAAGTTCACCCGACGCTCGAACCGGTCCGACCGCACCCGGGCCGACCTGCTCGCGGCAGCCGTCGACCTCTTCGCGAGCCGTGGGTACGGAGCCACGTCCGTCGAAGACGTCGCAGCAGCCGCCGGCTACACCAAGGGAGCCGTCTACTCCCGCTTCCCGTCGAAGTCCGACCTCTTCCTCGGGATCTTCCGGGAGCACCTCGACCGTGCACCGGGCGACCCCGGTCCCCTCGACATGCCTGCCCAGGCCCCGAGCAGCGAGGAGCACCTCGCCCTGCTGCGCGAGTCGCGGACGGACCCGCGCCTCACGCTCAGCTCCGAGCTGGCGACCTTCGGGCTGCGCAACCCCGAGCACCGGGCCGAGGCAGGCGCGCTCTACGCCCGACTGCTCGACGAGTCGGTCGACGCGCTGCTGGCCGAGGAGGGCCGGCTCGCCGACGAGGCCGGAGCCCCCCGACCTGCTGGCACTCCCGAGGAGCGCAGGGCCGCCCGCGAGCGCCTGCTGGTCGCGAGCGCGGTCACCCACCACCTGAGCATGCTCAACGCGCTCGGCGTCGCGGGTGTCGACGACAAGACCTGGTTGCGCCTGGTCCGTGCGGTGTGGCCCGTGCAGGGACCAAGGTCCGGTACCGAGGACACCGGCGGGACCTCCGGTGACGGAACTCACGGCACAGACGAAAGCCGCTAGCACGGACCGAACTCCCGATCTCACACCAAAGACCTAGTGCGCGCAGACCGCGGATGCGGTTACATGAAAGCGTTCACCCATCACTTCGGTTGGAGATCGTCATGACACGTTCTGCTCTTGGTGGTACACCCCACGCAGAGGTCCGGTCCTCCTCGTCCGACGCCTGGCGCGCGCGGCCCGACACGCCTCTCGACGACGAGACGCTCGAGCGCATCCACGGGTGGTGGCGTGCTGCCAACTACCTGTCCATCGGTCAGATCTACCTGCTGTCGAACCCCCTCATGCGCACGGAGCTGACCCGCGACGACGTCAAGCCGCGCCTCCTCGGCCACTGGGGCACGACCCCCGGTCTGAACTTCCTCTACGCCCACCTCAACCGGGCGATCGCCGAGCGCAACCTGTCGACCATGTACGTGACCGGTCCGGGCCACGGCGGCCCGGGGCTCGTCGCGAACTCCTACCTCGAGGGCACGTACACCGAGACCTACCCGGACATCACCCAGGACGACGAGGGGCTGCGCAGGCTGTTCCGTCAGTTCTCCTTCCCCGGTGGGATCCCCAGCCACGTGGCTCCCGAGACCCCCGGGTCGATCCACGAGGGTGGCGAGCTCGGCTACGCGCTGTCCCACGCCTACGGCGCGGCCTTCGACAACCCCGACCTGCTGGTCGCGGCCGTGGTCGGCGACGGCGAGGCCGAGACGGGCCCGCTCGCGACCAGCTGGCACTCCAACAAGTTCGTCAACCCGGCCCAGGACGGCGTCGTCCTGCCGATCCTGCACCTCAACGGCTACAAGATCGCCAACCCGACCGTGCTCGCGCGGATCTCCGACGACGAGCTCGAGTCGCTCATGGTCGGCTACGGGCACAAGCCCTACGTCTTCGTCGGAGGCTTCGACGACGAAGACCCGGTGTCGATCCACCGCCGCTTCGCCGAGCTCCTCGACGAGGCCCTCGACGACATCGTCGAGATCAAGGCCCGCGCCGCGGGCGGTGACACCGCCCGCCCGATGTGGCCGATGATCGTCTTCCGTACCCCCAAGGGCTGGACCTGTCCGCCCGAGATCGACGGCAAGAAGACCGAGGGCTCGTGGCGCGCCCACCAGGTGCCGCTCGCCTCGGCCCGGGACACGCCCGAGCACCTCGAGGTGCTGCGCGGCTGGATGCAGTCCTACAAGGCCGACGAGCTCTTCGACGACAGCGGCCGGCTCGTCGCCGACGTCGCCTCCCTCGCCCCGGAGGGCGAGCTGCGGATGAGCGCGAACCCGCACACCAACGGCGGTCTGCTGCTCAAGGACCTGCGCCTGCCCGACTTCCGCGACTTCGCGGTCGACGTCCCCACCCCGGGCGGCTCGATCAGCGAGGCGACCCGTGTGCTCGGCCAGTGGCTCACCGAGGTGGTGCGGCTCAACCCGGAGAACTTCCGCATCTTCGGGCCTGACGAGACGGCCTCCAACCGTCTCCAGCCGGTCTTCGACGTCACCGACAAGCAGTGGAACGCCGCGACGATCCCCGACGACCTCGACGACCACCTCGCACGCGCCGGGCGCGTCATGGAGATGCTCTCCGAGCACCAGTGCCAGGGTTGGCTCGAGGGATACCTGCTGACAGGTCGCCACGGGCTGTTCAACTGCTACGAGGCGTTCATCCACATCATCGACTCGATGTTCAACCAGCACGCCAAGTGGCTGAAGATCACCCGCGAGATCCCGTGGCGCCAGCCGATGGCCTCGCTCAACTACCTGCTGTCGAGCCACGTGTGGCGCCAGGACCACAACGGCTTCTCGCACCAGGACCCGGGCTTCATCGACCACGTGGTGAACAAGAAGGCCGAGGTCGTCCGCGTCTACCTGCCGCCGGACGCCAACACCCTGCTCTCGACCTACGACCACTGCCTGCGCAGCCGCGACTACGTCAACGTGGTCGTGGCGGGCAAGCAGCCGGCCCCGAACTTCCTCTCGATGGACGAGGCCGTGGCGCACTGCACGCGCGGCCTGGGCATCTGGGACTGGGCTGGCAGCGAGGTCGCCGGGGAGGACCCCGACGTCGTGCTCGGCTGCGCGGGCGACGTCCCGACCCTCGAGGTCCTCGCGGCGGCAGACCTGCTCCGCCAGCACCTGCCCGAGCTCAAGGTCCGTGTCGTCAACGTCGTCGACCTCATGCGCCTGCAGGACGAGAAGGAGCACCCGCACGGGCTCTCCGACCGCGACTTCGACACCCTCTTCACGACCACCAAGCCTGTCGTGTTCGCCTACCACGGCTACCCGTGGCTCATCCACCGCCTCACCTACCGCCGCGCCGGGCACAGCAACATCCACGTGCGCGGCTACAAGGAAGAGGGCACCACGACCACACCGTTCGACATGGTCATGCTCAACGACCTCGACCGGTTCCACCTCGTCATGGACGTCATCGACCAGGTCCCGCACCTGGGCAGCCGGGCCGCCGTGCTCCGGCAGGAGATGTCCGACGCGCGCCTGCGGGCGCGGCAGTACACCCGAGACCACGGGGAAGACCTCCCCGAGGTCCGCGACTGGGTGTGGCCCGACGCGGGCGACACCGCGACCCAGGTGGGCGGGCCACAGGCCGCCACCGTTTCCACTGGAGGCGACAACGAGTGAGCTCCTCCGCTCGCAGCATCTTCATCACGTCCCCCGAGGGTGAGACCGGCAAGTCCACGGTCGCCCTCGGGGTTCTCGACCTCCTCACGCGCCGCGTGCAGCGGGTCGGTGTGTTCCGTCCGGTCACCCGGACGGGGCACACCGCCCGCGGCGCGGCCGCGTCGGCCGAGGGGGCAGAGCGCGACTACGTCGTCGAGCTGCTCCTGGCCCACGACGGCGTCGACCTCACCTACGAGGAGTGCGTCGGCGTCACGTACGACGACCTGCACGAAGACCCCGAGGCGGCGCTGTCGCAGATCGTCACGAAGTATCACGAGGTCGAGAAGAAGTGCGACCTCGTGGTGATCGTCGGGACCGACTACACCGACGTCACAGGGCCGACCGAGCTGGCCTTCAACGCCCGGATCGCCGCGAACCTCGGCGCCCCCGTGCTGCTCGTTCTCTCGGGCAAGGACCGCTCCCCCGCCGGGATCCGGCAGATGAGCGAGGTCTCGGTCTCCGAGCTCCAGTCCAACCACGCGCAGGTCATCGGCGTGGTCGCGAACCGTTGCTTCCCCGACGACCTCGAGGCCATCCGCGCCGAGTTCGCCGGTGAGACGCTGCCTGTCTGGACCATGCCGGACGACCCCTTCCTCGTCGCGCCGACAGTCGGACAGCTCATGGGAGCCGTGGGCGGTCGCCTGCTCCTGGGCGAGGAGGCGCTCCTCGGCCGCGAGGTGCTCGACGTCCTCGTCGGTGCCATGAACTTCGAGAACCTGCTCGACAGGCTCGCTGACGGCGCCGTGGTCATCACCCCCGGTGACCGCACCGACGTGCTGCTCGGTCTCCTCACCGCGCAGACCGCCAAGAACTTCCCGTCGCTCGCCGGCATCATCCTCAACGGCGGGTTCCTGCCGCCCGACGCCGTGAGTCGTCTCATCGCGGACCTCGACCCGAGCGTCCCGATCATCCAGACGGACCTCGGGACCTTCCGCTCGGCGAGCGCCGCAGCCTCTGCCCGCGGCCGCGTCACCAAGGACTCCCAGCGCAAGGTCGACACGGCCCTCGCCCTCTTCGAGCAGAACGTCGACGCAGCCTCGCTGCTCGCGAGCCTCGACGTCGAACGACCCGAGGTCGTCACCCCGCTGATGTTCGAGTACGAGCTTCTCAACCGGGCGCGGGCCGACCGCAAGCACATCGTGCTGCCCGAGGGCACCGACGACCGCATCCTGCGGGCGGCCTCGACGCTGCTCCAGCGCCAGGTCGCGCACCTGACGATCCTCGGCGACGAAGAGTCGATCCGGGCCCGCGCCGTCGAGCTCGGCCTCGACATCTCCGAGGCGAAGGTCATCGACCCGCACACCGGCGACCTGCACGAAGAGTTCGCCCAGGCGTACACGGTCATGCGCGCCCACAAGGGCATGACCGTCGACCGGGCCCGCGAGATCGTCAGCTCGGTCTCGTACTTCGGCACCATGATGGTCCAGCTCGGCTACGCCGACGGCATGGTCTCGGGCGCTGCCCACACGACAGCGCACACCATCCGCCCGGCCTTCGAGATCATCAAGACCGTCCCGAACGTCTCGGTCGTCTCGTCGGTGTTCATCATGTGCCTCGAAGACCGCGTCCTCGTCTACGGCGACTGCGCCGTCAACCCGGACCCGACGGCGGAGCAGCTCGCCGACATCGCGATCTCCTCGGCCGCGACTGCCCTGCAGTTCGGCGTCGAGCCCCGTATCGCGATGCTCTCCTACTCGACGGGCGAGTCCGGCTCGGGCGCGGACGTCGACAAGGTGCGCGCCGCCACCGCCCTCGTCCGCGAGCGCCGCCCGGACCTCTTCGTCGAGGGCCCGATCCAGTACGACGCGGCGGTCGACGCCTCCGTCGCCGCCTCGAAGATGCCCGACTCGGCCGTCGCCGGCCGCGCCACGGTCTTCGTGTTCCCCGACCTCAACACTGGGAACAACACGTACAAGGCCGTGCAGCGCTCGGCCGGGGCGATCGCCGTCGGACCTGTCCTGCAGGGTCTGCGGATGCCCGTCAACGACCTGTCCCGCGGGGCGCTCGTGCAGGACATCGTCAACACCGTCGCGATCACCGCGATCCAGGCGCAGGCGCTCTCGGCCGAGAAGGCCCGCGCCGCCGAGGAGGCGGCAGCCGCCGCACCGACCACCGAGCCCACCCCGGGCTCCCACGAGGCTGGAGCACCCACAGCATGAACCCGACGTCAGACGAGCGCCCCCGCGCCACCTCGAGCGTCCTCGTCATCAACGCCGGCTCCTCGTCGGTGAAGTACCAGCTGGTCGACCCCGCCGGCGGTGAGGCGATCGCCTCGGGCATCGTCGAGAAGATCGGCTCGTCCGAGGGCTCGGTCTCGCACAAGTTCGAGGGCACCAAGACCCAGCGCACGGTCGACGTGCCCGACCACGGTGCCGCGCTGCGCGTCGTGCTCGACCTCTTCTCCGAGATCGGCCCGAGCCTGGCCGACGCGAACGTCGTCGCCGTCGGGCACCGTGTCGTCCAGGGCGGCAGCCTGTTCTCGGGCCCCGTCGTGATCGACGACGCGATCGTCGAGGACATCCGCGGTCTCATCCCGCTCGCGCCCCTGCACAACCCTGGGCACGTGCGCGGCATCGAGGTCGCCCGTGCGCTGTTCCCGGACGTCCCGCACGTGGCCGTCTTCGACACCGCGTTCTTCCAGACGCTCCCCGAGGCCGCGTACACCTACGCGATCGACGCCGAGGTGGCCCGCGAGCACGGTGTGCGCCGCTACGGCTTCCACGGCACCAGCCACGAGTACGTGTCCAAGGAGGTCGCGCGGGTCCTCGACCGTCCCCTCGAAGACCTCAACACCATCGTGCTGCACCTCGGCAACGGCGCGTCGGCGTCGGCCGTGCGCGGTGGGGTGGCCGTCGAGACCTCGATGGGGCTCACGCCCCTCGAGGGTCTGGTCATGGGCACCCGCTCGGGAGACATCGACCCGGCGATCGTCTTCCACCTGCACCGCAACGCTGGCATGTCGATCGACGAGATCGACGACCTGCTCAACAAGCGGTCGGGCATCCTCGGTCTTGCCGGAGACAACGACTTCCGCACCCTGCACGAGCTCGTCGCAGCAGGTCACGAGGGCGCTCGCCTGGCCCTCGACGTGTACGTGCACAGGCTGAAGAAGTACATCGGCTCGTACCTCGCGGTCCTCGGCCGGGTCGATGTCATCGCCTTCACGGCCGGTGTCGGCGAGAACGACGAGATCGTGCGTCGCCTCGTGATGCGCGGTCTCACAGACCTCGGCATCGAGATCGACGAGGTCGTCAACGACGTCCGCTCCCCCGAGGCGCGGACCATCTCGCCCGAGGGCACGAAGATCCGCGTGATGATCGTCCCGACGAACGAAGAGCTCGCGATCGCCCGCCAGAGCCTCGAGATCGTCGGCGCGCAGGGCTGAGCACAGGTCTGAGCACGGCCCTGGGCACGACGACAAGACGTCAGGTGCGCACCTTCTCGGGGGTGCGCACCTGACGTCGTCCTGGGGGTAGACCCTGCTCAGGCTGTCAGGTCCTCAGGCAGTCAGCACCACGAGGCTCCAGCACAGAGGACAGTCAGTACAGAGGACCGTCAGCACAGCGGGTCATCAGCACGACGGACCATCAGCACAGCGGGCTCGGGGCTGCGGCGACCGGACCTGGTCGTCAGCAGGGCAGGTCGGCCGACTTGTCGACGACACGTCCCGCAGCCTGCGACCGGTTGCTCACCACGACCTGGACAGGCACCGGTGCGGTGTGCGGACGTCCGAGCGCCCAGTAGTCCCAGCCGGCTGCCCGGAACCTGTCGGCGTCGAGGGCGTTGCGGGTGTCGACCACCGTGCGGGTCCGGACCTGTTCTCCCATCTGCGCGGGGTCCGCGGTCCGGAACTCCTGCCACTCGGTCAGCAGGACGGTGACCTCCGCGCCCACGAGCGCCTGGTCGAGGCTCGCCGCGTACTCCAGGTCGGGGTACACCCTGTGCGCGTTGACCGACGCCTCGGGGTCGTAGACCGAGACGATCGCCCCCTCGAGGTAGAGCATCCGGGCGACGTCGAGCGCCGGGGCGTCGCGGACGTCGTCGGAGTCGGGCTTGAAGGCCGCACCGAGGGCTGCGACCCTCACCCCCATGAGGTCTCCGCCGGCGACCTGCCGGATGAGCGCGACGGTCCGCAGGCGCCTGCGGACGTTGATCGCGTCGACCTCGCCGAGGAAGGCGACGGCCTCCCCGATCCCGAGCTCTTCAGCACGGTGCTTGAAGGAGCGGATGTCCTTGGGCAGGCACCCGCCGCCAAAACCGAGACCGGGCTTGAGGAACTTGGAGCCGATGCGCTCGTCGAGACCGAGCGCCTCTGCCAGCTGGACGACGTCGGCCCCGGTCGCCTCGCACACCTCGGACATCGCGTTGATGTACGAGATCTTCGTGGCGAGGAAGGAGTTGGCCGCAGACTTCACGAGCTCGGCTGTCGCGAGGTCCGTGACGATGAGCGGCGTGCCCTCGGCGAGGATCGGCTCGAAGGCCGCCCGCAGACGGTCTTCGGCCCACGGAGACGTGACGCCGAAGACGAGCCTGTCCGGGTGCAGGGTGTCCTGGACCGCGAAGCCCTCGCGCAGGAACTCGGGGTTCCAGGCGACCTCGAGCTCGGCCCCCAGGGGTGAGATCTCCTGGACCAGGGTGGTGAGGCGCTCGGCTGTGCCGATCGGCACCGTCGACTTCCCGACGAGCAGCACCTTGCGGGTGATGCGGCGGGCGAGCTCGGTGAAGGCCGAGTCGACGAACCGCAGGTCCGCCGCCTCCGAGCCCATCTGCTGGGGTGTGCCGACGCACACGAAGTGCACGTCGCCGAACTCCGCGGCCTGGTCTAGGTCTGTCGTGAAGCGCAGCCGACCGCTCGCGAGAGCCTCGTCGAGCTTCTCGGGCAGGCCGGGCTCGAAGAACGGCACCGTGCCCTCGTTGAGCAGGTCGACCTTGCGCTGGTCGATGTCGACTCCGAGGACCTCGAAGCCGAGGTAGGCCATGGCGACGGCGTGGGTGGCACCGAGGTATCCCGTACCGATCACGGTGAGGCGGGGGGCACGCTCGGGGCTGGGCGAGGCAGGGGGGAGGGTAGACATGATGAGCTCCGATTTCTGTGGGCACCGCTGACTGCTGGGGAGGGTGGGACGGGCTCAGGGACGGCGGGCGGCTCCTCTCTGCGGGCTCTGCATCTCTGCGGTGCCGCTGGCTGGGACTGGTCAGGCTGACCTGAGCATGCCGATGGCGGCGTGCCAGGGCGCAGCCGGCCCGTGCCCGTCGCTGCGGGCACCGAGGGCACTGCTGGCTGCTGGGGGGGGAGGGAGAGAGACCTGGGGTCGGCGGAGCTGCCGGGTGGAGGAGAGAGTCTGTGGTCGGGGCAGGTGGGGGGTCGGGACAGGGAGGCGCCCGCTGCGAGCAGGGTCAGCCCGCGTCGCACTCCACGTTGCTGAGCCCTTCGCCGGCGCCGGTCGCCGTGTTGTCGCACTCGACGACGTTGGAGAGCTCAGGGGTGAGCGAGAATCCGAAGCCTGTGCCGTCGACGGTCGCGACGTTCCCGCGGAAGACGTTGCGGTCGCCCCAGCCCTCGAGGATCTCGTGGGTCTGGAAGCCGTCGGTCGGCGACGAGGTCCCGGTGTTGCCCTCGACGAGCCACCCGTTGCCCTTGACGTCGACCCACGAGTCGGCTGCGGAGATCGACGACCCGTCGAAGGTGTTGCCACGGACGATCCCGTCCGAGGTCCCCTCCTTGATGTCGATGCTCTCCGAGGTGGTCCCGCTGATCGTGTTGTCCTCGATGAAGTTGCGGTCTGAAGGGTCGGGCTCGCAGGCCGTGATGTCGCACCAGTTGCTCTCGGCCGTCCCGACGTACACACCCTCGCCGAACTTCGGCTTGCGCAGGCCGGTGTCGCTGATGATGTTGCCCGACACCACGTTGTCCGTGCTGGCCTTGCGGAGGTGGATCGCCTCGTCACCGATCGACGTGACCGTCAGGCCCGAGATCACCGAGCCGACGGTGCCGTCGGCCATCACGCCCTTCTGACCGTCGGTGACCGTGAACCCGCCGAGGCGCCAGTGGCTCGCCCCGTCGAGGTGCATCACGTACCCGCCCTCGGGCCCACCACCGTCGAGCACGGCGTCGGGCGGTCCGCAGAGCGTGATCGGCTCGTCGGCGGTGCCTGACGTCGTGGCGACGAACAACCCGTCGTAGGTGCCCGGCGCCAGGACGATCACCTCTCCGGGCTCGACCTCCGCGAGGCTCTCGGTGAGCTCGTCGGTGGTCGAGACCGTGGGCTCGGCCGGGCAGTCGACGGTGCTGTCCGGGACGGCGGCACCAGGAGAGTCCGCCGTGGCCGACGGGGACGGCTCCGGGCTCGAGGTCGACCCAGTCGGGTCGGACGAGGGTTCTGGGGTGCCGGGCGACGGGCTGCCCGGCGCCGTGCACCCCGCGAGGATCAGGCCACCGACCACGACCTCCCGGGCTCGTCGGCCGAGAGTCCTCAGGACGCCGGTCACGGCGCGCACCGCAGGTCCCTCGGGCCACGGGCGGGTGCCCGACCACCTGGTTCCGCGACCTGTGCGGGCTGCTGGCCCGGCTGCCGAGCGTCCTGCAGGCTGTGCTGCAGGGTCTCTCGTCCCTGCCACGCTGGGCCGGTCACGTCGTCCCCGGGGTGCCCGTCGTCGTGCAGCTCGAGATCGGCTGGTGCCTCACGGACCAGCAGGTCCCCCGCCGACCTGTCGGCGCGACGGGCTCGGGAGGGCTGCGGGCGAGGCAGCGTCGGTCCGAGGCTCCCGGCACCGTGCGGCTGCTCGTCGCGGGCTCCGAGCTCGGCCTGGTCCTGGGCCGTGTTCTGGGGCTGGCCCTGCCCCGGCCCGAAGATCTCGCTCGGGTCGGCCACGCCGCGGGTGAGCGAGGTGAGCGGGGCCCGGTTCGCGTACGGGTGCCGGACACCCGCGTTGCGGTGCCGGATGCTCGTCAGCGCGGTGACGAGCACCAGCAGGGCGAGCAGCAGCCAGACGACGGTGAGCGGCTGGAAGATCTGCCTCAGGACCGTCGAGAGGGGCTTGGTGCTGTCCCAGTCCTCGGTCGAGTTGTCCGACACCGCGACCCCCGTCGTGCGGGCCACGTCGATCGCGCTCGGACCACGTCCGCCGACGCTGTTGTCCGAGACGACCGAACTGCCGGTCGCACCGACCAGGGTGATCGCGTGGCTGGTCACGTCGTCGACGGTGTTGCGCTCGAAGGTCCCGCCCGCGTCGCGGGCGTAGATGCCGATCTCACCACCGAGCACGGTGTTGCCTGTCACCACGGTGTCCGTGCCGGCCGACCTCAGCGAGATCCCCTGCTGGTCCGCACCCTCGACGGTGTTGTCCGTGAGCTCGACAGCCGTCGCGCCCTCGCTCACCACGATGCCCGCGGGGTTGTCTGTCACGGTGTTCGCGTCGACCTCGATGGTCGTCCCGCCGACCACGTCGATCCCGTACCGGCCGTTGCCCGTCACCGTGCTCTCCGAGACGCTGTTGGCGCCGGACATCTCCGTGCCCGTGCCTGTCGCGCTCGGGCCGTCGGCGAGCGGCGTCCCCTCGATCGAGATGCCGTTGCGACCGTTGCCCGTCGAGGTCAGCCGCTCGAGGACGATGCCGCTCGTCGAGCGGGCCAGCCTGAAGCCGTCGACGGCGTTGCCCGTCGACGTGGTCGCCACGACTGTGCTCGCGGTGACGTCTCGGTGCATCACCAGACCGTCGACGAGGGAGTCCTCGATCCGCGACCCGCTCACCACGACGCCCTCGGCGTTCATGACGAACAGCCCGAAGGCGTTGTCGGAGAACGTCACGTCCTGGATCTGCGCCGACACGAAGCTGTAGCCGCTGAGGTCCGCACCCAGCCCGAGGGTCGGGGCACCTGCCCCTGTGGGCAAGAGCTCGGTCCCGAAGACCTTGGCGGAGGGCGGTGAGACGACCGTGCTCGTGGTGCCGGTCTCGGTGGGTGCACCTGCGCTCGTCGTGGAGGTGGTGGTCCCGTCGGGGGCCGCTCCTGGGTCCGCTGCGTCACCTGTCGCGACGGCGCCGGCCGTCTCGTCGGTCCCTGCTGTCCCCTCGGTCCCGGGTGTCCCGGCTGTCCCGTCGGGCGCGGTCGGCTCGTCGGCTGCGGGGATCTCCCCCGCCGCGAGGTCCTGCGAGCCGGGCGCTGTGTGCGGCAGGTCGGTCCCCGTGAGGGAGACTCCCCCGGTGGTCCCGCTCCAGAAGCCGAGGTGGTCGAAGGTCGCGTGCCGGAAGTCCGCATAGCCGCCGACCACCCGGACGTAGGCCCGTCCGTCGGAGGTGTCGTCGTCCACGGTGCCGGTCCGTGGGTCCCAGGCGCTCACCACTGTCGGGTTCTCGGCCGTGCCGGCGACCGTCAGGTCTCCGCCGAGCGTGACGATCGAGACGAAGGCGTCGTCGGTCGACGTGAGGTTCAGACGCAGCCCGTCGTCGCTCGTGAGGTCGAGGGTCGCACCCTCCTCCACGACGATGTTCTCGCCGAGGAGGTACGAGCCGTCGGGCTGGCGCACGAGGGTCTGCGGCGCGAGCTCGAGCAGGTCGTCGAAGCTGTAGGGCGCCTCGCGCTCGACGAGCACGAGCGTGTACGTCGTCCCCGTCTCGAGCCTGTACGGCCGCCACTGCGACGCGCCGGTCCACTGTGCACCGTTGGCGATCGACCGCACCTCGACGAGGCGGCGGTCTTCGGCCGCGACGAGCGCGGCCTCGGCGTCAGGGTCGCCCGGGTAGGCGACGGGTACGGGCGTGGGCACCGCGGTCGACGCGGCGCGCACCTGAACAGGCTGGAGGACCGGGGTCGCGGCAGCCATGCCCCCGGTCACGAGGACTGTGCACCCGACGGCTGCGGCGAGGGCTGCGCCGCGGGTCGCCCGACGCGCGCTCATCGTGCAGCCTCCGGCGTCCGGGCCGCCGAGGCGTAGACCGCGGGAGACGTGACAGAGGGGGTCTGAGGTGCAGGGTTCTGGACCGTTGACATCTGAGCCGCGAGCAGCTGGGACGCCGGGGCCGCAGCAGCGAGTCCCTGGACCGCAGCCGTCTGGTCCGCAGGCACGACCTCGTCGACAGGGTCGAGGCTCCGGGCGGTCTGCCCGTCGCCGCCGACCTGGTCGGCGTGACGGGTCAGCCAACCCTGCTTGTTCATCGTGACGAAGGCGTACAGCTTGATCGGCAGGGCGACCATGATCACCACGGCGGCGAGCAGCGGCAGCAGGAACACCTCCTGCGGGTGGCGTCGCAGGTGCGAGAACCCGCGGATGCCACGGCCGAGGAGCAGCCATCCCACGGCGGCCGCGATGCCCAGGGTGGTGAGCTCGAGCCTCGAGGCCACCAGGTACCAGAGCGTCAGGCCCATCGTGAGCGGCGTGAGGAGGATCTGCAGCACGGTCACCTTGGTGACGAAGGGCGTCCGCCACAGCCAGCCCTTCGACACGGCCGTGAGGTAGCACCTGTAGGAGTTGCGGCTCCAGCGCACCCGCTGCTTGACGAAGGCGCTGAAGGTGTCGGGGAACATCGAGATCGCCCGGGCCGAAGACTGGTGGACCGTCTTGTAGCCCGAGGCGAGCACGAGCCAGGTGAGCCGGCCGTCGTCCCCCGCGATGCAGCGGCGACCGAGGAAGAACTCGTTCTCGAGGTCGTCGAGGACCGGGACGACGGCGTCACGCCTGTAGGCGGCTGTGCGCCCGGACAGGCACGGCACAGCGCCCGCGCTGCCCATCGCCGGGACGTAGTCGTAGTAGCGCAGGTTGACGAGCCAGTCGGCAATGCGCCGCCAGACGCTCGACGTCCGCTGGTACACGTTCTGCTGCGTGCCCACACCACCCACGAGCGGGTCGGCGAAGGGCATCTGCACGGCCTCGAGCAGGCCCGGCTCCCACGACGTGTCGGAGTCGGTCAGCACGAGGACCTCGTAGCGCGCGGCCCGGATACCGGCGCCGAGCGCCGAGCGCTTGCCCGCGTGGTGGAACAAGACCGGACGCACCCTGGCGTCACCACGGGCCACGATCCGGCTGTAGGCCTCGAGGTCGGCGACGTCCAGCACGACGATGATCTCGGTCGGGTCCTGAGCCAGCCAGGAGTCCAGGCACCGCAGGAGGATGTCGGGATCTTCGTGGAAGGACGGCACGACGACCGAGGTGGTCGAGCGGTGGTCGGTGACGATCGGTCGTGCCCTGCGGGACAGGACGACGCGGTAGATCCAGAGGGACCAGACGATGATGCCGGCGACGGCGAGCGGGAAGAGGTGGACGACCTGGTCGACCAGGTCACCGACGTCCACCTGTCCGACCGAGAGGGCCGAGGCTGGGGACGCCACGAGGATCGATGAAGGCATGGGGCACTCTCCGGAGTCGGAAGAAGGCGCGCAGAAGTGGAGCAGGAGGGGAGGGGGACGTCATCGTCCGGTTGACGCACGAGCGTCGTTCTGTCCAGCGTCCTAGGGCCACCGAGGGGGGAGGGGGGAGGGTGGCGGCCCGAGTGAGGCTCAAGGTATTCGGCAGGTTCTGCGACCGTCAATGGACCTCGGTGCGACCGGGGTGACAGGGGCCGGGAGGTCACACGATCGAAACTCCGTGAAGAACGGACGTTCTGGTGGGGTGCTGTGGGTGGTGCCAGCCTCCCGGTGACCGGCGGCGGACCCACCACCTGGGCAGACGTCCGCGCGTGGGACGAGACCTCTTGAGGGGACGCGCCGGGTCCCTGTGAGCACCAGGGCCCTCCCGTCCCACCTGGTGGACGTCAACTTTCACCCGTCGGAAATCCTCATGGACCCGGGTCGACGGTCGACGCGCGGTCGGACGCGGGACCTGAGACAGCTTCGCCCGTACCCGCGCGGGCCACCGCCCGACCACCGGCGTCCCGCGACCCCGTCGCCACGTCTGTCCTCAGCGCACCCCGAGCGCGCGCAGCACCCGCAGACCGGTCGTCAGCAGCCGCTGCCCCTGCCCGTCGGGGAGTGCGAAGAGCTCGTCGAGCGACGCCCCGCTCATGACTCCCCGCTGGACCGAGACCGTCTGCGCCTCGGTGTACTGCTCGATGCCCTCGCGCCCGTGGCGACGTCCCTGGCCTGACGCCCCGAAGCCGCCCATCGGCGCCTCGACAGAGCCCCAGGCGGCGGCGTAGCCGTCGTTGATGTTCACAGTGCCCGCACGGACGCGCGCCGCGAGCACGCGGGCGCGGCGGGTGTCTGCGCTCCAGATGCTCGCGTTGAGCCCGAACTCCGTCTCGTTCATCACCGCGACGGCCTCGTCGTCGGAGGCGACCCTCACGACGCTGACCACGGGGCCGAAGGTCTCCTCCTGCGCGCAGAGCGCGTGGGGTGGCACGTCGGCGAGCACCGTCGGGGCGTAGAAGAGCGGCCCCACGTCCGTCCTGTGCACTCCCCCGGCGAGGATCCGCGCACCCCGGGCGAGAGCGTCGTGCACGTGCCCCTCGACCCTCTCGAGCTGAGCAGCCGAGGTGAGCGACCCCACGTCGGCCGTGTAGTCCAGGGCTGCCGACAGGCGCAGGCTCGAGACCCTCTCGAGGAAGAGGTCGAGGAATGCGTCCGCGACGTCCTCGTGGAGCACGAGCCTCTCGATCGACATGCACAGCTGGCCGCTGTTCGAGAAGCACGCCCGCACGGCGCCGAGGGCCGCGACGTCGAGGTCCGCGTCAGCCGCGACGTAGAGCGGGTTCTTCCCGCCGAGCTCGAGGGTCGCCCCGATGAGCCGCTCCCCCGCACGACCGGCGATGATCCTCCCTGTCGCCGTCGACCCTGTGAAGGCGATGTGGTCCACCTCCTCGACGAGCGCAGCGCCCACGTCTCCCCCGCCCGCGACGACCTGGAGCACGTCGGCCGGCAGGCCGCACTCTTCCAGGGCAGCGGCAGCCCACAGCGCCGTGAGCGTGGTCTGCGGGTCTGGCTTGAGGACGACGGCGTTGCCCGCCACGAGCGCGGGCAGCACGTCGGCCAGGGCGAGGGTCAACGGATAGTTCCACGGCGAGATCACCCCGACGACGCCGACCGGGATCCGGGCGACTGTCGTCCGGGTGAGGACAGGGAGCATCCCGCGGACCGTGCGCGGCGCGAGGTACGCGCCAGCCCGGCGACCGTAGTGCCGCGAGACCTGGGCGACGTCGGCGACCTCCTCGAAAGCGCTCCCCCGGGACTTGCCAGACTCGTGCTGGACGAGGTCCAAGACCTCCGACTGCCGGTCGAGCACGAGGTCGTGCAGACGGAGCAGGACGGCGGCACGCTCGCGGACATCTGTCGCGGCCCAGGCCGCCTGCGCGTCCCGGGCCCTGTCGACAGCTCGGGTCACGTCGTCGGGGCCGGACAGCGGGAGGTCGACGAGGACGTGCCCTGTCGCAGGGGCGACGACGCGGCGGGTGCCGGCCTCGTGGGTGGTGACGACTCGGGCCAGCAGCGGGGCGAGGTCTTCGGGCTCGAGCAGGTAGGTCGCGCTCGCCTCGACCTCGGGGTCGAGAGGGCCGTCGTCGCCACCCGTGTTCTGGTCGCGCGAGCCCGGGTTGTGGTGGTCGCGCGAGCCCGGCACGCCGTCTCCACGCCGCTGCTCGCGGGCGCCTGGCCCGCCCTCTCCGTGCTGCTGCTCGGGACCGGGGACGGAGTCTGCACCAGGATCGTTCGGCATGGGACGAGCCTACGCCGCAGGAGGTACGGGAGAGGTGCTGGCTCCTGACCTCCGAGACGACGCTGCCCCGCACCCTTCGTAGGGCGCGGGGCAGGTCTGACCGTGTGTCAGGCGCCGAGGAGCGCCGCGACCTCCGGTGCGAGGGCCGCGACAGCAGCCGCCCGAGCATCCGTGGCCGAGCGGGCACCGAGCGCCGCGGCAGCGACGGCGCGAGCCTGCTCCTGCGTGTGCCTGGACACCGCGAAGCGGACCGCGGGCACAGACCCCGAGGACATCGACAGGGACGTCACGCCGAGCCCGACGAGCACGACAGCCATGACAGGGTCACCGGCGGACTCTCCGCAGACCCCGGCTGGCTTCCCGGCCTGCTGGCCGGCCCGTGCCGTCGCGGCCACGAGGTCGAGGACGGCCGGCTGCCACATCGAGATGAGGTCGCTCAGCTCGCCGCGCAGACGGTCCGAGGCCATGACGTACTGGGCGAGGTCGTTCGTGCCCATCGAGACGAAGTCCACCTCGGCGAGGATCGCCTCGGCCCTCAGCGCGGCGGCGGGGACCTCGACCATGACACCGACGGTCGTCAGCCCGTGGGCGCGTGCCGAGGTCGCGAAGTCGCGCGCCTCGTCGGGGGTCGAGATCATCGGGGCCATCACCCACGGCTCGATCCCTGTCTCGCGCTGCGCGTCGGCGAGGGCCGCGAGCTGCGTCTCGAGCAGCTCAGGAGCCGTGCGGACGAGCCTGTAGCCGCGAACGCCGAGGGCAGGGTTCTCCTCGTCGGGCTGCGTCGCGAAGGCGAGCGGCTTGTCAGCGCCCGCGTCGAGCGTCCGGACGACGACCTTGCGTCCGCCGAGGCTCCGCAAGACCTCTGCGTAGACGGCGGCCTGCTCTTCGCGGGTCGGCGCAGTGGTCCGCTCGAGGAAGAGCACCTCGGTGCGGAACAGCCCGACACCCTCGACCGCTGTGCCGGCGGCACGCTCGGCGTCGGCCACCGTGCCGATGTTGGCGAGCAGACCGACGGGGACGCCGTCGGCCGTGGCGCCCGCAGAGGTGTCCTCGGCGAGCTGCGCGGCGAGGCGCGCGCGCTCGGCGAAGGCCTCGGCGACCTCGGGGCCTGGGTCGACCTCGACGGTCCCCGACGCGGCGTCCACGGCCACGACGGTCCCGGGCTCGAGGTCGAGCGCCCCGGTCACGCGGACGACGCAGGGGATGCTGCGCTGCCCGGCGATGATCGCGGTGTGGCTCGTGGTGCCGCCCTGCTCGGTGACGATCGCGACGACGTGGCGCAGGTCGAGAGCGGCGGTGTCGGCCGGTGCGAGGTCTTCGGCGACGACGACCGCAGGACCTGTCAGCTGCGGGACGCCGGGGACGGGCACACCGAGGAGGTGCGCCGCGACCCTGTCACGGACGCTGCGCAGGTCGGTGACCCGCTCGAGCAGCATCCCGCCGGCGGCTGTGAACATGTCCACGAAGGTCTTCACGACGGCGTCGAGGGCCGCGACAGGCGGCTCGCCGTCGGCGATCCGGGCCAGCACCTTCGTGCGCAGCGCACGGTCCTGAGCCATCTGGGCCGTGGCCTGGAGGACGGCGACAGCCGCCCCCTCGGCTCCGTCGGCCTGAGCACGCAGCGCAGCCGCGACGTCGTCGAAGGCCGCTGTGGCCCGCGCGGCTGTGGCCTCGCGGTCAGCCGGGGCCCGCTCGTCCGTGGGAGCGACCGGTGCCGGGCTGACCCGGACAACAGGTCCGATCCCGGCACCCCGGCCGACGCCCGCACCGGTGAGCATCAGTGCTCCTCGTCCAGGTCCGTCGCGAGCAGCGTGACGAGCTCGTCGAGGATCCTGTCGGCGTCCTCGCCCTCGGCTGCGAGGGTCACCTCGTCGCCGTGCGGGACACCGAGCGACATGACGAGCAGGATGCTCGCCGCGTCGACGGGCTCGCCCTCGCCGTGCGCGATGGTCACGTCGAGGCCGCTGTCGGCCGCAGCCTGGGTGAACAGGGACGCGGGACGGGCGTGCAGGCCGGATCGCGAGGCGACGGCCACGGTACGTGCGGGCATTGTTCTCTCCTTCGAGGGCCGTGGTCCGCACCGCTGCGAGCGGTGCGGACCCTGGCGGGTGGTGGTCTGCGCCGAGGTGCGACGCAGACCGGGACGGGCGTGCATGGGTCGGTCGGACCCGCCCGGTCAGGCTGTGGGCTGCGCCGCGGTGCTGGGGGCGCTGGCCGCGGCGGCGGCGTCTGCCGCCTGCTCGGCCTCGAGGGCCGGGTTGGAGCCCAGTCCCTTGAAGATGATCACCAGGACGGCCGAGATCACGGTGCCGATCGCTACGGCCAGCAGGAACAGCAGCCAGTTGTCGACGAGCGCGATGACCCAGATCCCGCCGTGCGGTGCCCGCTGCGACGCGTCGAAGGCCATGATGAGCCCACCGGTCACGCTCGAGCCGACGACCGAGGCGCCGAGCACGCGGAGCGGGTCGGCAGCCGCGAACGGGATGGCGCCCTCGGAGATGAACGAGAGGCCGAGCAGCCAGGCGGCCTTGCCGTTCTCGCGCTCCTGGCGGGTGAACAGACGCTTGCGGACCGTGGTGGCGAGAGCCATCGCGAGCGGGGCCACCATCCCTGCGCCCATGACCGTGGCCATGACACGGAACTGCGTGGCACCGTCGGTCAGGCCAGCCGTCGAGAGCCCGGTGACCGCGAAGGTGTAGGCCACCTTGTTGATCGGGCCGCCGAGGTCGATGCCCATCATCGCGCCGAGGATGAGGCCGAGCAGGATGAGGTTGGAGCCGCTCAGGCCACTGAGCCAGTCGGAGAGACCGTCCATAAGGGAGGCGAGCGGGCGCCCGAGCACCACGAACATCAGCAGACCTGTGACGAAGGTCGAGAGCAGCGGGATGACCACGACCGGCATGATGCCGCGGACCCCCTTGGGGACCTTCCAACGGCTGATCCACAGCGCGAGGAACCCGGCGACGAAGCCGGAGACCAGACCACCGAGGAAGCCGGCACCGACGGCGACGGAGATCGAGCCACCGACGAAGCCGGGCACGAGACCGGGCCTGTCGGCGATCGCGAAGGCGATGAAGCCGGAGAGCACGGCGACAAGGAACCCGAAGGCCACGGCACCGGTCTGGAACATCAGGGCAGCCCAGCTCATCCTCGACATGACGTCGAAGCTGTTGATGACGTCGTCGACAGGGACGAACTTGACCTCGTACCCACCGAGCATGAAGCTCAGCGCGATGAGGATCCCGCCCGCGGCGACGAACGGGATCATGTACGAGACGCCGGTCATGAGGTACTGACGGATCCGGGTGCCGACGCTCGCGTTGCGGTCGATCTTCGTAGCCGGGTCCTTGGACCCACCACCGGCTGTCGCGGCGGGCGTCGAGACGCCGGCCTCGACGGCGGCGATGGCCTGGTTGAGGACACCCGGGGCGTCGTGGACGGCCTTCTTGACGCCGACGTCGATCGTCGGCTTGCCCGCGAAGCGTTCCTTATCGCGGACCTCGAGGTCTGCGGCGAAGATGACGCCGTCAGCGGCCTCGATGATCGCGGGGTCGAGGGGCGTCGAGCCGGCCGAGCCCTGGGTCTCGACCTGGACCTCGTGCCCGGCGGCCTTGCCGGCCTGCTCGAGCGCCTCTGCTGCCATGTAGGTGTGCGCGATGCCCGTGGGGCACGACGTCACGGCGACGAACTTCATGAGGGGTTGACCTCTCGGGTGACGATCTCGGCGACCGTCGCGGCGTCGGGGGCCTCGCGCAGGGAGGTGCGGAAGGACTCGTGGACGAGACGGCGGGCGAGCGACGCGAGGATCTTGAGGTGGTCGCTGTCGCCGCTGGCCGGGGCCGCGATGAGGAAGATCAGCGTCGCCGGGCCGTCCGGGGCACCGAAGTCGACACCCGCGGGCACGCGGGCGACGGCGAGCGTCGGGACCGTGACGTGCTCGGAGCGGGCGTGCGGCAGACCGACGCCTCCGGGCATGCCCGTCGCCATCTGCGCCTCGCGGGCACGGACGTCGGCGTGGAAGCCGTCGGCGTCCGTCACGCGGCCAGCGGCTGCGAGCAGGTCGATGAGGACACGGGTGGCCTCGTCACGGTCGGCTGCGACGACGTCGAGGGCGACGAGGTCGGCGGTGATCAGGGGGGTGAGGGAAGTGCTCACTTCACAGCTCCTTCAGTGCGATGTGGCGGGATGGGTCGGTGAGGGTCTCGACGTCGTCGAGGTGGATGTCGTGGGGTGCAGGGACTGCAGAGCCTGGGAGGAGGACCGCGGCGCGGCCCCAGGCGACGGCGCGGCGCAACGCGTCCGCCGAGATCTCGGGGTCGACCGAGGCCGGCCCGTGGGGTGCGTCGACGAGGGCGCTGAGGAACCCGGCGAGGGTCACGTCGCCCGCGCCCACGGTCGAGGCCGGGATGAGGGCCGGGCCACCGGCCCAGAGAACGCTGCCGGGGGCGACGAGCAGCGCGCCGTGCGCCCCGAGGGACACCAGGACGGCGGTGACGCCGGACTCCATCACCTGGTGCGCAGCGTCGACGACGGCCCCGACAGTGGTCAGCGGACGGCCGACGAGCTCGGCGAGCTCGTCTTCGTTCGGCTTGACGAGCGTCAGACCGCCTGCCGCGACGGCCGCGCGGAGCGGTGCGCCCGAGGTGTCGAGGACCGTGGGTACCCCTGAGCGTGCCGCGACCTGCGCGACCCTGACGTAGAAGTCGTCACCTGCACCAGCCGGCAGGCTGCCCGCGCCGACGACCAGGACGTGCTCCCCGGCGTCGACCGCGAGCCGCACCTCGTCCGCGAGGGCGTCGAGGAGGGCCTGGACGGCAGCCTCCGTCATCGGAGCGCCCGGCGCGTTGATCTTGGTCGTCGAACCACGGCCGTCGACCACCGTGATGTTGCTGCGGGTGTCCGTCCCGGTCTCGACAGGGCGCGCCACGACTCCCCCGTCGCGGAGCTCGGCGACCAGGCGGGCGCCGTCAGAGCCTCCCGACGGGAAGATCGCGACCGAGGAGAACCCGTCGGCCGACAGGGCACGGGTGACGTTGATGCCCTTGCCCCCGGCGTCGACCCGCGTCGCGTGCGCGCGGTTCACCTCGCCAGGCTCGAGGACCTGGACCTCGAGGGTCCGGTCCAGGCTCGGGT